>Ga0137418_10000474_pt1 | contig 35764 bp, 28 predicted proteins | sample CZODoug3_1_2_16f_FD_122242 | JGI IMG/M metagenome (GOLD analysis project Ga0137418, IMG submission 122242) | Vadose zone soil fungal communities from Angelo Coast Range Reserve, California, USA - CZODoug3_1_2_16fungal (Hybrid Assembly) | ecosystem: Environmental > Terrestrial > Soil > Vadose... | reverse complement strand
CATCGGCCAGCTTGCGGACTTCTTCATCGACCACACGCTGCAGCTCTCCCAGCGCGTGCCCGGGCCGCGCGGTCACCCACAACTCGAACTTGCCGTCGAGCCGGCCGCCGTCCTGGAATGCGACCACATCACTCGCGATCTGCATGTCGTAGACCAACCGCCGGTACAGGCGCGACGAGCGTCCGCCGGCGAGGACGTTGGCGAGCACGTCCAGCCCGGCGTCATCCGGCGCGAATGCCTTCTGCGTGTGCCACGCGTTGTAGACGCGCGGCGTCTGCACGCGATCCTCGAGGGTGCCGAACACGTCCGCGGTCAGCAGCACGGGAGGCGGCGTGGGTCGCGTCACCTCCGGGCCTCGCGGAATATCGCCGAAGTACTTCTGCGCGAGCTGCCGCGCGTCGCCCGGTGTGACGTCGCCCGCGATCGCCAACGTGGCGTTGTTCGGTGTGTAGTACGTGCGGAAGAAGTTGCGCACGTCCTCGAGCGTCGCCGCCGACAGGTCGGTCATCGATCCGATCACCGGCCAACTGTAGGGGTGCGACGGTGGATACAGGCGTTTGAGGATGTTCTCCTCGGCGAGGCCGTACGGACGGTTCTCATAGCTCTGGCGCCGCTCGTTCTGCACTACACCCCGCTGCAGATCCACCTTCTCGGCGGTGATCTCGGGGAGGAGAAAGCCCATGCGATCCGAATCCAGCCACAGCATCAGCGGCAGCGCGTTGGCCGGGGCGTCCTCGAAGTAGTTGGTGCGGTCTTCGGTAGTGGAACCGTTGTTGTCGCCGCCCGCCGCCTCGAGCAGCTTGTCGAACTCCCCTGTCGGCACGTGTTGCGAGCCCATGAACATGATGTGCTCGAACAAGTGCGCGAACCCGGTCCGGCCGGGGCGCTCGTCCCCCGACCCGACGTGGTACCAGATGTTGACCGATACCACCGGCACTGAGTGGTCCTCGTGGACGATCACTTGGAGGCCATTGGGGAGCGTGAACGTCTCGTAGGGGACGCGGAGCGGGGCGGCGCCCTGGGCGGCCAGCCCCGAAACGAGCGAAGCGCCGCACAATAGCGGCGTTGCCAGTCGGAACAGCGTTGGTAAGGTCATATTGCGGAGATTTGCGTATGAAACGCCCGCCCCGCAAGTTGCGTACGGGTCGCTACTGTCAGGAGGCTGCAATGCTTTGGTTGGCCGTGACCGCCGCCGCGCTCGTCGGCGGCTTCGTGTTGAGCCGCGGCTTCGTACGGCGTCGTTTGCGCTACGTGGACGCCCTGCAAAAACCGTCGGCCCCGCTGATCGCCGGCGCGGCCGCCGCCGCCGTCGTCCTCCCCATCGCCGCGCTCCCCATCGTCACCATCGGTACCGCCGTCGCGTTCGGCGTCGGCGTGGCCAGTGGAGTCGCGAGCGGGCGGTCGAGTCCCCCGCCTTCCTCTTCCAGCTAGCCGGCCCGCAGCTCCTTCTCGGGCCGCCCCGCCACGATACGCAGGCCGCGCACTGCCTCGCGGGCGAAGGTCTTGCCGGCTCCCTTTTCGACTTCTTCGAGCGCGCTCCAGCGCGTGAACGCCGGGCGTACCGGCGTGGCCATCTGTAACGTCTCGAAGGCATCGACCACCGCCAGCACCTTCACCGTCAACGGCAGCGGCAAGGCCTCGATGTCCCAGTCGTCGCCCACGATCTCATAGTAGTGCGCGTACTCGGCGATGATCTCGGCGGCGCCGCGCAGCGCGCGCGCCACCGTCACCGTCTCGTCGGTCACCGAGCGGGACAGTAGCCGCAGCAACCGCTGGTCCGCCGTGCCCACCTCATGCAGCAGCGCCGCGATTCGGAGATTCTCTATCTCCGTCTCCGAGAGACGCATCTCCTTGCCGATCGCCGCCGCCAGGTCGGCGACCCGGTTCGAGTGCCCCTGCTGGTGCCGCTCGCTGGTCTCGATGTGGAAAGTGAGGACCTCGAGGGTGGAGAGGTACGCGTTCTTCAGGTCCGCCAGGCGCGCGGCGCGCTGCTCCGCCAGGCCACCCACCACGTAACCGGTGAGGATCAGGAATCCCGCCCACGGGATGAGGGTCAACAGGGCGGCCTCGCCGAGCCCTGCTTCCATCCCCAGCCCCTCGAACACCTGGAAGAAGAACACCAGTGCAACGACGAACACACCGGAGAACACCGCGAACCGGCGCCCGCCGAAGAATCCCGCCAGAATGATGGGCAGATAATAGAAGCTGAGGAACGCGAACTTCTCGTCGATCAGGTAGTTGATGCAGAGCAGAGAGGCGACGAGCAGGAGAACGAAGATCCGCTCGAAGTTCTGGAAGAAGAACTGCTTGGCGCGCTCCAACGAACGCGTCTGAGCCAAATGGACCTCGTGGCGAGGGATGTCGGCGAGCGCGCGGGAATCAAAGTGGGGAATGGACCGGCATCCTGCAAGGTGAGCGCGGTCACACCGGCGCGCGCGCGGGCCGTAAGCGACGCACCATGAGCCAGATACACCCGCGTGCCCGTATCGGCACGGAATTCGCTTAGGGGTGGGACGGGGACCGGCCGCCGCGCCTTAGGGGCCGGCCCCAGGTGGTCGTGGCCCTTCCCGTTCATAACCAGCGCACGTCAGCACCGGCAGCGCCGGGTAGCGCGGGAACTTGGGGTCATCATCGGCCCGCCCGCAGCGATAGAACACCGAGCCTCGCCGGTTCGACACAATCCGCACCCAACGGCAGGTGGCGCAGAGCCCCACGGGGCCCGTAGGAACGGGATCCATCATTAGGTCAAAGATGAAGCTAGCTATATCTTGGAGGCCGTGAGCCAAGACGCCGACCTCGGGCTCCCCCCCGGCCTCCGGGACGAGTACCTGCAGGGAGCGCGCGACCAGCTGGGAGGGATCGCCGAGCTGGCCGAACGGCTCATCACCGTGGGCGACGACGCCGCAGCGCTGGACGAGCTGCGACGCGAAGCACACAAACTTCGAGGCTCAGCCGGGTCGTTCGGGTTCGCCCAAGCTTCCGTGGTCGCCGCCGAGCTCGAGGAGGCGGCCAAGCAATGGCTGGCGCAACCGGCGGACGGTGCGCCGACGCGCGGAGCGGCCGCGCGGGGATACGTCCGGCGCCTCGCGGCCGCCCTGTTCACAAAGCAAGCGGCCGCCGCGGCTCCCACGCACACCGCACCACACACCACGCACGACCCATCTCCCGGCGACATCCCCGAAGTCATCGTGGTCGAGGACGACGCCGCCCTCGCTGACCTGCTCACCTTCGGGCTCGAGGCCCGCGGGTATCGCTTCGTGCATTACCGCAACGGCCGGGAGGCGCTCGACCACCTGCGCACGCTGGATACTCGCGGCTCGGTGCCGTTGCTGCTGCTCGACGTCGACCTGCCGGCGCTCGACGGCTACTCGATCTTCGAAGCCCTGCGAAAGGACTGTCCCGGAAAATTCCGCGTGGTGTTCACCACCGTACATGGCAGCGAAGCAGAGCAGCTGCGCGGGCTGGAGGCGGGCGCGATCGACTACATGGTGAAGCCGATGAGCCTGCGCGTGGCGCTCGAGAAGATCCGCCGCTGGGTGGGGAGGTGACCAGTCGCCATTTTCTCCTCATCGTGGCGCTGGTTCAGGGCGTGCTTTTGGCCGCGCTCATCGCCCTCATCATCCTGAACCGCTGGTTCCGGCTGCGGCGCAGTGCGCGCCTTCAACCCCGCCGCGTGGCAGTGGACGATTCGATGCGGCGTTGGGCCGCGGGCGGCACACCACTTGCCGGCGTGCTGATCGGCCTGGCCCGCCTGCCCGCATCTCTCGCCATCGACGCACTGGTCGGCTGGTCGGCCCGGGTGCCGGGGGAGCGCTGGCGCGAGCTCGCCTCGGCCCTGGAGCACCAGTGGTGGGCGCGCCTGGTCCGGACCAACGGCAGCTCGGCGCGCTGGTGGAAGCGGCTCGAGTGCGCACGGTTTCTGAGCGTCGGGGCCATGCCGGCCGACGTCGCCCGGCTGGTGCGGCTGGTCAACGATTCCCACGCCGCGGTCCACGTGGCGGCGGTGGCGTCGCTCGAGCGGATAGAGAGCACGCCCCTGACGCTCGCGGCGCTCGAGCGGCTGCCGCGGCTCGCGCCCACCGTCCAGGCCTATTACGCGGGCATGCTGCGCCGCTCGCGCGCCGTGGTCATCCAACACCTGCTCAAGCGGCTGCGGCGCGGCGACGATCCCGCCCTGGCCCGCTTCGCGGAATTCGCGGTGCGCCTGGCCGAGCCGGCGCTGCGCGAGCGGATGACCGCGCTCGCCGACCATCCGAATCCCGAGGTGCGGATTCAGGCGGCGCGCGCGTTGGGCAGCTTCCCCCATCGCGAATCGGTTACGGCACTGACCCGGCTCGTCGCGGACGCCGCCTGGGAGGTGCGCGCGCAGGCAGCGCGCTCGCTGGGCATGATCGCGGACGCGACCACCTTGCCCCGCGTGCGCGCGGCCCTGCGTGACCCCGAGTGGTGGGTGCGCCTGCGGGCAGGCCTGGCACTGATGCGCTTCGGCACGGCGGGCCGGAACGCCCTGCTCGAGATCGAGGTCGGGGCCGATCCGGCAGCTCGCGATGTTGCGAAGCTGATCCTGGGCCTGCCGACGCAGGCGCTGGCGGAGTTCGCGGCATGAGCGCCCTCGGCGGTGTGGTGACCGGCACCGATCTCGCCATCCTCGTCTACTTCCTGGCGCTGAACTCCTTCTACGCAGTCCTGCTGTTGCTTTCGATCCCCGAGATCTGGGAGCAGACCCGGCTCGCCGAGGACGACGACTTTCAGCGCCTGATGCAGAGCGACGCCTTGCCCCCCATCACGATGCTGGTGCCCGCGTACAACGAGAGCGCGACCATCGAGGCCAGCGTCACAGCGATGCTCACGCTCGAGTACCGCAGCTACGAGGTCGTGGTCGTGAACGACGGATCCAAGGACGACACGATCGAGCAGCTGCGCCACGCCTTCGATTTGTACGAGGTGCCGCGCATCTATCCCGAAACGATCGCGACGCAACCGCTCCGGGCCGTGTACCGCTCGCGCACCCGTTCGCGCCTGCTCGTGCTCGACAAGGAGAACGGCGGCAAGGCCGACTCACTCAACGCCGCGATCAACGCCAGCCGGTTCCCGCTCGTGATCGCGGTGGATGCCGACACGCTGATCGAGCCCGACGCGCTGCTGCGGCTCACGCGCCCGTTCCTGCTGGGCCGCGAGATCGCCGCTGTGGGGGGTACGGTGCGCGTGGCGAACAACTGCACCGTGAAAGACGGCCGGGTGACGGACGCGCGCGTCCCCCACCGGCTGCTCCCGGGGATTCAGGTGGTCGAGTACCTGCGCGCCTTCCTGTTCGGGCGGCTGGGCTGGAACCGGCTCGGCGGCAACCTGATCATTTCCGGCGCGTTCGGTCTGTTCCGCAAAGAGTACGTCGCGGCGATCGGCGGGTATCGCACCACCAGCATCGTCGAGGACCTGGATCTCGTGGTGCGCCTGCACCGCTATCTGCGCGCGAACAAAATCCGCTACGAGATGCCGTTCATCCCCGACCCCGTGGCGTGGACCGAGGTGCCCGAGTCGGCGAAAATCCTCGCCCGGCAGCGGGAGCGGTGGCATCGCGGGTTGATCGCCGCGATCTGGGAGTACAAGGGGATGTTGTTCAATCCTCGCTACGGCCGAGTCGGCTTCCTCGCGATGCCGTTCTACGCGTTCGGAGAGATGCTCGCGCCGTTGATCGAGGTCTTCGGCTACGTGGTCACCGTGGTCGGCCTGTCGGCGGGGATGGTCGACTCGTCCTTCGCGCTGCTGTTCGTCCTGGTGGCTTGGGGCTACGGCATGCTGCTCTCGATCTGGGCAGTGGTACTCGAGGAGGTCAGTTTCCGCCGCTACCGCCGCTTCGGCGACTTGTTCCTGCTGCTGCTGTACGCCTCGCTCGAGAACTTCGGGTACCGCCAGCGCACCGTGTGGTGGCGTCTCAAGGCGTTCGTGAGCGTGTGGAAGCGGCGCCAAGTCTGGGGCGACATGACCCGCAAGGGTTTCGGAACGGAGGTCTCGACTCCATGACCCGAATCATCTGGCGCTTGGCGGCTGTGCTCGCCCTCGGCCCCGCCGTGCTGCCGGCGCAGACGCTGCGCGTCGCCGGCTGGGGCTCCTACGAGGGCGTGACCGGGAGCGCGGACTGGTCCACTGCGGGAGCGCAACTGACGATCGCCACCACACCCGGTCACAGGGTGTGGGCCGCCGCCGAGCGGCTGGGCCGCTTCGGCGCCAACGACGTCACCGAGCGGATCGGAGGCGTGCTCCATCCGGCGCCGCGCTGGTGGATCACGCTGGAAGCGGGGACGGCCTTGCAGCCGGCGTTCATGCCGAAGAACACGTGGGAGGCGGACGTGACGGCGCTCGCGACGCGGCGCGGTTCGGTCGGGCTCGGCTACCGACGCTGGAACTACGTGGTCGGCCCCGTGAACGTCGTGATGCCGCATTTCAGCGTGCAGACGCGCACGGTGTCGTGGGACGTCCGGGTGTCGCTGTCCCGCAATCCGTCGCGTCGCACCGACGCGGCGTTCTACGTGCGGGCGACAACGCCCCTGACCTCGCGGGTCGCCGGATGGGTGCTGGGCGGGGCAGGCCGCGAGAGCTATCTGGTCGGGGCGGGCCCGACGTCTCAAGTCCGATCGCTCGATACGGTGACCGGCGCGGCCGGCGTGCGCTGTAGTGTCGGTAACGGCTTCACGCTCCGGCTCGACGTCAGCGTGATCAACTCGCGGCCGGTGCTGTCCCGGCGGGGTGCGGGCTTCGGGCTCGAGCGGCAGTTCTGAGATGGACGCCGTGTGACCCGTGTCACAACGTGATGCGCCGGCTTGATTCTCCGAAAACCTCCCGTAGCCATAGAGCAGGAGGCAGGATCTTATGAGAAACACCAAAGCTGCGTTGCCGTTGATCGTGATCGTCGCGCTGCTCCATACGTCGTGTGGGGACGCGACCGGTCCCGGGAATCAGACCAACGGGCGCATCACGATCACCAACGACGTTGCGACGCTCGCGGCGCGCGTGACGTACTACGACAGCGCCATCGCGGTCGACAGCGTCGGCGTCGGCTACCCGTCCGCAGCGGTGTTTCCGTCAGGGCCGGTGGCCAGCCGGACCGCCAATTTGAGCGCGGCGTCGTTCCAGCTGAAACTGAAGGCCGAAGTCGCCCCACCGTCCATCGGCGGGCAGGTACTGCAGGCGACGTCCGTTTCCATCGTGGGGAACCTGGCCGTGGTGAGTTACAACATGGTCGGCAACGCGTACCTCGGTGGCGTCGACGTCATCGACATCTCCAATCAGAACCATCCGGTCCTGGTGTCCCAGGCCCTGTTTCAGAATACCGACGTCAGCGCGGTCACGACCTCCGGGGCGAACGTGTACGTCGCCGAAGCGACCGGCGACACGGGGTTCGCGTATCCCGCTGTGTTCGAGAGCATGCAGCTGCAAGGGAATCAGCTCGTGCTGAGCGGGAATCGCCGCATGGGGCTGACCAGCTTCGTGGCCACCAGCGTGTCGGCGTCCGGGACGAAGGCCTACGCGACGACCGGTGACGCCGGCTCGCTCTTCGTCATCAACCCAACGACGTTCGTCAAGACCGACTCCGTCGCCCTGCACGATGCCCGGTGGGTGGCCGTGGGTGGTGGCAAAGTGGTCGTCGTCCAGGGGACGCTCGGTCAGATTTCGGTCTTCAACGAGAGCAACATGTCGCCTGTGGGCACGTTCCCATTCTACGGCGCCTACGTCACACAGTCCAAGTCGCAGGCGGAGATCGTGGGTGGGAAGGCATTCGTCGCCGCGGGCGACAGCGGCGTCCGCGTGCTCAGCGTAACGACAGGAAAGATCGTCGGCTCAGTGCCGCGGCCGAATCCCGACTCGTTGGGCCTCAGCCCGTCGGTCGTCGTGACGAACGCCGTCGCGATCGACCAGGACCTGATGTTTATCTCAAACGGCGAGGCGGGCGTGTACCTCGCCCAAGGAAGCGCCATCTTCTCGTCGACCGGGAGCGAGACGGCACAGACGATTACGATGCGCGGCCGCCTCGGCTTCGCGAATCTACAGTCGGTCAATCACGTGGCGTACCAGAACAAGTACTTGATCATCGCCGCCGGCCTCGGCGGCCTCAAGATCGTACAGGTTATCTAGACGCAGTCTGCAGCTGTCGCGCCACGCGCTCCGCCTCGCGCAGCACGCGGAGCGCGTTGAGTCCCACGACCTTCCGCACATCCACTTCGCTCCACCCGCGCCGCAGCAGCTCCGCCACGAGATCGGGGAACTTCGAGACGTCCTCGAGTCCCGCCGGGACGTCGGTAATGCCGTCGAAATCCGAGCCGAGCCCCACGTGGTCCACGCCGGCGACGTCGCGGATGTGCTCGATATGGTCCGCTACCTGCTTCAGGGTCGCCTTGGGACCGCGCGCGGTCCAAGCTTTGAGCGAATCGGCACGTGTGGTGGAATCCGCGCCCGCCGCCCGCAGCAATCGCGCCCATGTCTGCACGCTGTCGCCGTACTGCCGCACCGCCTCCGACACGAACCCCGGATTGAAGTTGACCATCACGACCCCGCCCTGCCGACCCGTCAACCGCAGGATCGAGTCGGGGACGTTGCGCACGTGGTTCGCCAGGACGCGTGCCGACGAGTGTGAGAAGAACACCGGCGCGCGCGAGACGCGCAGCGCGTCCATCATCGTCGCGTCGGACACATGCGACAGGTCCACCAGCATCCCGACGCGGTTCATCTCGAGCACGACTTGCTCGCCGAAGGGCGTGAGGCCGTCGTGCTTGGCCGTGTCGGTCGCGGCGTCGGCCCAGTCGATGGTCTCCCAGTGCGTCAGGGTCATGTAGCGGACGCCGAGGTCGGCGAAGGCTCGCAGGGCGCCGAGCGAGTTCTCGATCGCGTGGCCCCCCTCGATCCCGATCAAGCACGAGATCTTCCCCACCTTGAAGTTCCGCTCGATGTCCGCCGCGGTGCGCGCTGCGGCGAAGGTGCCGGGGTACTTGGCGCACAGCCGGTGCGCGAGGTCGATCTGCTCCAGCGCGTAGACGGCCGGATGCTCACCCTCGTGGATCGTCGTCACCGGCACGTACGCGGCCCAGAACTGTGCTCCGACAGCTCCGGCCCGCAGTTTGGGAATGTCGGTCATCAGCCTGGGTTGCAACACCGAGAAGTCCACGGAATCGAGGCCGCCGCGCTCGCGAATCGCGTCGGGAATGTCGTTGTGGCCGTCGATGAGCGGCGTGGTGCGGAGGATGCGAAGGGCTTGCGCGCGGTAGTCTTGAGCGGACAGACTGACGGGCAGAAGCAGGAGGAGCAGAGCGAGACGCTTGTGCATCACGAAAGCTGCGGTCGCACCACTCCGTTATCAAGATTACGTTTCGTCCATGACGGCGGACGCGAAGGTGACAATCGCACTCGAGGTGAACGGCGAGCCCGCCGAAGTGGCGTTCGCGCCGCATAAGACCTTGCTCGAGGTGTTGCGCGAGGATCTGAACCTCACCGGCACGAAGCACGGCTGCGAGCTGGGCGAGTGCGGCACCTGTACCGTGTTGCTCGACGGGACGCCCGTGCTTTCGTGCCTCGTCCTCGGTCTCGCGTGCGCGGGGCACAAGGTGAAAACGGTGGAAGGAATGGCACAGGCGGGCCGGCTGCACCCGCTCCAGGAGACGTTCGCCGACCTGGGGGCGGCGCAATGCGGCTACTGCACCCCCGCGTTCCTGCTCGCTGCCGAAGCCCTCCTCATCGCCAATCCCAAACCCACTCGCGACGAAATCAAGGACGCGCTGGCCGGCAACCTCTGTCGCTGCACCGGTTACATCAAGATCTACGAAGCGGTCGAGCTCGCCGCGGCCCGCATGCGAGGCGAAAAGGTTGAGCCGGCGCGGGAGACGCTCTATGGCCGGCCATAGAGTCGTCGGCAAGGCGCACCGCAAGATCGACGCGGTCGCGAAAGTCACCGGCATCACCAAGTTCGCCGACGACCTCGCGTTCCCGCGCATGCTCTACGGCAAGCTGCTCCGCAGCAGCGAGCCCCACGCCAAGATCGTCCGCGTAGACACGAGCGCCGCCGAGCGACTCGAGGGCGTCATCGCCGTGCTCACCGGAGAGGATCTCCCGATCCCGTTCGGCATCCTCCCCGTATCCCAGGACGAGCACGCGCTCTGCCTGGACAAAGTCCGCTTCATCGGCGATCCCGTAGCCGCCGTCGCCGCGACGAGCGAAGAGACCGCCACCGCGGCCCTGGACCTGATCAAGGTCGAGTACGAGCCGCTGCGGGCGATCGCCTCGGCCGAGGACGCCGTCGCCCATCCGGAGCCGCGCATCCACGATTACGGCGACAGCGGCAACCTCCACAAGCTCATCGATCTCGAGTTCGGCGACGTGGCGGAAGGCTTTTCGGACGCCGATCTCGTGCGCGAGGACCTGTTTTTCTTCGAGGGGAACACCCACCTCCCGATGGAGCAGCATGCGGCGGCTGCGGTCTGGTCCCCCGACGGGAAGCTGACGCTGTGGAGCTCGACGCAGACGCCGCATTACGTGCACCGCGCCCTCGCCAAGGTGCTCGAGCTGCCCCCCGCGCGCATCCGCGTGATCGCAACGCCGAACGGCGGCGGGTTCGGCGGCAAGAGCGACCCCTTCAGCCACGAGATCGTCGTCGCCAAACTGGCGATGCTCACGGGACGTCCCGTGAAGATTACGCTGACCCGCGAAGAGGTGTTCTACTGCCACCGCGGACGCCACCCCACGCTGATGTGGGTGAAGACCGGTGTGAAAAAAGACGGGGCGATCACCGGCATGCACTTCCGTTCACTGCTCGACGGCGGCGGCTACGGCTCCTACGGGGTGGCGAGCACTTACTACACGGGCGCGCTCCAGACCGTCACCTATCAGGTGCCGCGCTACAGGTTCCAGGGCGCGCGCGCGTTCACCAACAAGCCGCCGTGTGGACCGAAGCGCGGTCACGGTACGCCGCAGCCGCGCTTCGCCCTCGAAGTGCATCTCGACAAGATCGCAGAACAGTTGAAACTCGATCCAGCGGAGCTGCGCCTCAAGACCCTCGTCCCACCGAACTCGCTCACCGCGAACTACCTGCGCGTCGGTTCGATGGGACTCGGCAAGTGCATCGAGAAGGTCGTCGAGGGCTCGGGATGGAAGCAGAAGTTCCACAAGCTCCCGGAAGGTCGCGGCGTCGGGATCGCCTGCTCCAGCTACATCTCGGGCGCCGGTCTACCGATCTACTGGAACAACATGCCGCATTCAGGCGTGCAGCTGCGCTGCGACCGCGGCGGCGGCGTGACGGTGTTCTGCGGCTCGACGGAGATCGGCCAGGGCTCGGATTCAGTTCTCGCTTACGTCGTCGCCGAAGTGCTGGGCGTGGACCCGTTCGAGATCGCCGTGGTCACCGCGGATACCGACCTGACGCCGGTGGACCTGGGGAGCTATTCGAGCCGCGTCACCCTCATGACGGGCAACGCCGCGCTCCAAGCCGCCGAGCGCGCACGGGAGATTCTCGCGCTCCACGCCGCGAGAAAACTCGAGTTGCCGGGCGATCGGCTCGTCTTCGCGGACGGCCGCGTGTTCGACGCACAGGACCCGGACCGCGGGATGACCTTCGCCGAAGCGGTTCAGCTGGCGGAGGCCGCCGAGGGGACGATCGGGACCGTGGGGTCGTACACACCGCCGCGAGGGGCCGGGAAGTACCGGGGGGCGGGAGTCGGCCCGTCGCCCGCTTACTCCTATAGCGCCTGCGTCGCCGAGGTGGACGTGGACCCCGCCACCGGGATCGTCCGCGTCCCGACGATCTGGATCGCGCACGACGTGGGCCGCTGCATCAACGCGGCCGCGGTAATCGGGCAGGTCGAGGGATCGATCTACATGGGGCTGGGCGAAGCGTTGATGGAGGAGATGTCCTACCGCGGCGATCTCAAGGTGGTGCACAAGATCCCCAGTCTGCTCGAGTACAAGAGCCCCACTACGCTCGAGATGTGCGACGTCGTCACGTACCTGATTGAGGACCCGGACCCGAACGGACCGTTCGGGGCGAAGGAAGTGGGCCAGGGGCCGTTGCTGCCTGTCATGCCGGCGGTCGCGAACGCCGTCTACGACGCCGTCGGCGTGCGCGTGGACGAAGTACCCATCACCCCCGAGAAGGTGCTCAAGGCCCTCAAGAAGAAGGCGAAAGGAGAAGAGGGAAGGGTTGGGCCCTCGACCTTCCCGCAGATCCCGTGGCCGGAGCCGACTCGCGTACCGCCCCCGTGGGAGGGGGGAGATGGAAAGGCCGCAGCCCCGGCGGCGGTGATGGGACGACAGCGCTGATGCTCAGGCTCCCCTCGTTCGCCTACCTGCAACCGAGATCCCTGGCTGATGCACTGCGGATGAAGGCCGACGCGGGGCCGGACGGCATGTTCGTCGCCGGCGGGACGGATCTGTATCCGAACATGAAGCGGCGGCACCAGGAGCCCCGCACCGTGATCTCGCTGATGGGGATTCCGGAGCTGCGCCGCGCCGACGACGCGACTATCGGGGCTGGGGTGACGCTCACTGACTTGGCCGTCAGGCCGTCCGGCCGTCCGGCCGTCGTCGGCCACGCCGCAGCTCTTGTGTCCACACCGTTGCTCAGGAATATGGGCACCCTCGGCGGCAATCTCTGCCTCGACACGCGCTGCAACTACTACAACCAGTCGTACGAGTGGCGGAAGGCGATCGATTTCTGCATGAAGAAAGACGGTGCCATCTGCTGGGTGGCGCCGTCCTCGCCGCGCTGTTGGGCGGTTAGCTCGTCCGACATCGCGCCGGTGATGGTCGCCATCGGCGCCGAATACCGCCTGGTGGGACCGCAGGGCGAGCGTGTTGTGCCGGCCGGCCGGTTCTACCACAACGACGGGATCAACTACCTGACGAAGCAGCCCGACGAGATCCTCGCCGAGGTGCGCCTGCCCGCCCCGGACGGGTGGGACGCCGTGTACCACAAACTGCGGCGCCGCGGCTCGTTCGACTTCCCCGTGCTGGGCGTCGCCGCATGGATCAAGTGGAACGGGAAGAAGGTCGCGGACGCGCGCGTCGTGCTGGGTGGGGTGGCGAGTTGGCCGCAAGAGGTGCCGGAGGCTGCTGCCGCGTTGCAGGGCTCCACCCTCTCCGACGAGGCGATCGCTGCAGCCGCCGAGCAGGCGTACCGGCCCTCCAAGCCGATGGACAATACGGATTTCGACCTGTCGTGGCGCAAGCAGATGACGCGCGTGTATGTGACTCGAGCGCTCGAGGAGCTCAGAACCCGATGAAACGCTGGTCAAGCCTGTGCGTGTTGTCGCTGACCGCGGGATCCCTGGCTGCGCAGCGTCCCCCCGCTCCGCCCGCCCTGCCCCGCGACCTCGACGCGTACGTCGCCCGCGTGATGCAGACGTTCGAGGTTCCCGGGATCGCACTGGCGATCGTAAAGGACGGCCGGGTGCTGCTCGCCCGCGGCTACGGCGTGCGCAAGCTCGGCGACGCCACACCCGTGGACGACCGTACCCTGTTCGGCATCGCGTCGAACACCAAGGCGTTCACGGCTACCGCGCTAGGCATCCTGGTGGAAGCGGGCAAGCTCGAGTGGGACGCCCCCGTGATCAACTATCTGCCGTGGTTCCAGATGTACGACCCCTTCGTGACGCGCGAGCTGACGATCCGCGATCTACTGGTGCACCGCAGCGGCTTGGGGCTCGGCGCGGGCGACCTGCTGTGGTGGCCGACCTCGACATACGATCGCAAGGAAATCGCCCGCCGGCTGCGCTACATCAAGCCGGCGACGAGCTTCCGCAGCGCATACGCCTATGACAATGTGCTTTACAGCGTAGCCGGCGAAGTGATCGAGGCGGTGTCGGGCCAGACCTGGGAGGATTTCGTCTCGTCCCGCATCCTGGCGCGCGTCGGCATGACGGGAAGCAGCGTGCGACACTCGGCCGCGGGCGGCGGCGGCAACATCGCCACGCCTCACGCGGTCGTCGACGGGCGCGTCCGACCGGTCTCGCCGTTCGGCAGCGACAACGTCAATCCCGCGGGCGGCATCAACGCCAGCGCCACGGACATCGCCAAGTGGCTCCTGGTGCAGCTCGATTCGGGGAAGCTCGCCGACGGCACGCGCTTGTTCTCGCCGCGCACCACCCGCGAGCTCTGGTCCGTCGTGACGCCGATCCGGCCGGGCACGCCACCCCCCGAGCTGGCCCCGCTGCGCGCCAATTTCGTCGGCTACGCACTCGGCTTCGGGTTGCGCGACTACCGGGGCTGGAAGGTCGTCTCACACACGGGAGGTCTCCCGGGCTTCGTCTCGCGCATCAGCTTCGTGCCCGATCAGCGGCTCGGGATCGCAGTATTCACCAATCAGGAGTCGGGCGAAGCGTTCGAGGCCATCACGTGGCGGCTGCTCGACCATTTCCTCGCCGCCCCCGCCACCGACTGGCTGGCGGCGTATCGGACGCTCAAGCTGCGAGGAGATTCGGTGGTTGCGGCGGCGGAGCGGGCGGCGGCCGCCGCTCGCGACACGGCATCGCGTCCGTCCCTGGCTCTCGCCAAGTATGCGGGCGCCTACCGCGATGCCTGGTACGGCGACATATCGATCGCGCTCGAGAACGGCAAGCTCGTCATGCGGTTCTCACACTCGCCGTCGCTCACGGGCGACCTCGAGCACTTCCAGTATGACACGTTCATCGCGCGCTGGCGGGACCGCGAGCTTGGGGCGGACGCATACGTGACGTTCGCCCTGAAGCCCGACGGGTCTATCGATCAAGTGAAACTGGCGGCGGTGTCACCCGCAACCGATTTCAGCTTCGACTTCCAGGACCTGTTGCTAGTCCCCATCCGCTGAGCCTCCGCCAGCGCCTGCGCCGCCAGGGACGCAACAGCAGTGCGACCGCCATGAAGCCCAGGGGCCACAGCAGCAGGCGAACCCCCCAGAAGCCCCACAAGCTGAAGATCAGCGTTGCTACCAACGCGAAGCGCGCCGCACCCCACAGCCACCATACGGCGACCGGTGGGCGGATGATCGGATCCACGTCCCGGGCCGCGGGGAGGTCCGCGATCAACTGATTGAGCTCCTCGCGATAGGTCGCCGTGGACGCGGCCGCCAGACGCTCGCCCGCTTCCTCCGGCGACAAGCGTCCCTCGGCGGCCGCGGCCTGCAGCAGCTGGGCGATGCGCTCACGCTCGGCGTCGGAGGCACGCACGCCGCGAGCCAGATCGGGTGCGTTCATGATTGCACCAGCGCGTCGATCTCCTGCCCCGCCCGCTTCAGGACCTCGCTGATCTTCTGACGGACCGCGTCGTCTCGCGAGCGCCACCCGGCGCGATAGGCACTGCGCATCAGAGCGCCCATCGCACGATTCAGATCGCCCATGCCGCCGCCGAGGACCTCCTCAACGGCGTCCTTCACGCGATCGAAGATGTCCTCCACCACGTCGCGATGCTCCTCGAGGAACTTGAGCCCCAGATCGGTGATCTCGTAGACCTTCTTGCCTTCCACGTCCTTGGCGCGAACCAACCCCTCGTCCTCGAGCCATTGCAGCGTGGGGTACACGGTGCCGGGCGAAGCCGAGTAGCACCCATGCATGTGCTCCTCCAGGTCCTTCATCACTTCATAGCCGTGGCGCGGCTTGTCCTTGAGGAGCTTGAGAATCACGTACTTCATGTCGCCGGATCCGAACCAGTTGCGCCGCCGCGCGAAGCCCGGCCCGAAGCCTTGCCATCCCCATCCGCGTCGCATACTCGCCTCCCCGATACGGTCGATACGTCGTCACGATACTGCGCTACGATACTTTGCCACGATATATCGTACGATGTATCGCGTCAAGTCTATCAAGGCAATATCGCGACACCGTTACGCCACCTGGATTCCTCGTCGACTGCAGCCCCTGTCAAGGTCGGTCGTCACAAGTCATCGTGACACTTGAGCTTGCACGATGGGCCACGGGCCGTACATTGTACTCCCCCTACCGTCCCGCGCCCTTGGAGAGGAGCCTCAGATGGCTGTGCAGGTCACCCCACACCCAGCCTGGGTGGCGGATCTCGATGCCGCGCTCGAGCCGGGCCGACAGGCGATCCTCGACACCCCGGTGATTGTGGATGCCTCCGAGAACCAACTGGTAGACGGCCAGATCCAGAACTTCCTGGTCGGCTTCTACCCGATCATCCGTGACTTCCCGCAGTGGCTGCAACTGCTGCTCGACCGCTCGCCAGCCATGGGGCGCGATTTTTTCACCGACAACATCCGAGTGGAACGGCGCCACGACGCCATGTGGCGCGCCATGGGCGACGGCTTCAACGTTCCCAAGAAGCGCTTCCAGGAGCCGGAGCCGATGCTCCCGGAGGTGAAGGTATTCCACGGGTACCTGACGGAGATGTGCCGGACGGCGGAGTTCGGCACGGCGGTGTCGGCGACCAACTACGCCGTCGAGGGCGTAGCGCAGAAGATCTCAGAGAAGGCGTTGCGCGGCCTCGCGAAGAACGAGAAGATCGGCCCGCGCGGGCGCTGGTGGCTCGAGGAGCACGCCAAGTACGACGACGAGCACCCGATTCACGCCCTCGAGATCATCAAGGACTGCGTGAAGCGTGGGCCCGACGACCCCCACGCCGTGACCGACTCCGCGCTAAAGAGCCTCGCCATGATGCGTAAGGCTATGGAAGCCACCTACCGCGCGTGAGTAAGAGAGGACGGGTCTCGCCCGGCCCGGGGACGCGGCCTCCCAACGCGGCGCCCAAGCGCCCGCGGATCGACCTGCTGCAGGCCGCCGCGGACATCGTCACGGCCCTCCCTGACGCCGTGGTCGTGACGGGCCTGGACCGGCGCATTCTGGCCGTGAATCAGGCGGCATCCGACCTGCTGGGGTGGCACGCGACGGACGTCGTGGGGCAGCCGATCGCCGATCAGGTCGCGGCGGCGGAACGGGTGCACGTAGCGGAGCAGGAGGACAAGGTCTTCGCCGGCGAGGCGCAACGCTACGAGACCAAGGTCCTGAATCATGAAACCGGCGAGGAGCGGGACGTCGCGGTCTCGAGCGGTCCGTTCCGCGTGGACGAAGAGTTGATCGGCACCGTCGCCACCCTGCGCGACATCACTGAGCCCAAGCGGGCCCAGGACACGCTCTCCCGTTCCGAAGCCCGCTACCGGAATCTCGTGGAATCGGCCTCTGATGCGATCGTGACCCTCGACGCCAACGGCCGGTTCACGACGGTCAACCACGCCGCTGAGATCATCTCCGGGTACCGGCGCGAGGAGCTGGTCGGCCAGTGGTTCGCGCCGATGCTCTCCGACGACGAGCTGCCCAAGGCGTTGGGGCACTTCCAGAAGGCCCTGGCCGGCGAGACGGGCCTGTTCGAAACGCAGTTCTACCGCAAAGACGGCGAGGGCCGGACGATTTCGGTCACATACTCGACACCGCAACGGGACGAGGAAGTGCTGTGCCTCATCCGTGACGTGACCGACCAGAAGATGCTGCAGGAGCAGCTCATTCAGTCGGAGAAGATGTCGGCGATTGGCCAGCTGGTCTCGGGCGTCGCGCACGAGCTGAACAACCCGTTGGCCGGCATCTCGGCCTTCGCGCAGCTGCTGCTCGCCGAAAAGCGCTTCCCCCCCGACCAGCGCACCGCGGCGGAGACGATCTACAGCGAGGCCCGCCGGGCCAGCCGGATCGTGCAGAACCTCCTGACCTTCGCGCGCCAACACAAGGCCGAGAAGGGTCCGGCGGCCATGAACCAGGTACTCGACGACACCCTGGAGCTGCGTGGCTACGAGCTGCGCGTTCGGGGCATCGAGGTGCGGCGGGAATACGACGAAGCGCTCCCCGACACGATGGGCGACGCCCACCAGCTGCAGCAGGTGTTCTTGAACCTCATCACCAACGCGGAGCAGGCGATGGAGCGCGCGGAAGGCCGCCATCACCGGCTGATGGTCCGCACGCGGCGCGCCGGCGACGCTATCCGCATCGAAATCGAGGACACGGGCAGCGGCGTCCCGGTGAACCTGCTGGAGCGCATTTTCAATCCGTTCTTCACCACCAAGCCCACGGGACATGGGACGGGGCTCGGCCTCTCCATCTCGTTGGGCATCGTGCGGGAGCACGAGGGTCGCATCTGGGCCGAGAACGCCGCCCAGGGTGGTGCCCGGTTCGTGGTCGAGCTCCCGGTCATCACGCCGCGCGCGTCCGGAGAATTCCCCGCCGCGCTGGCCGCACACCCCGTGGGCGACAGCCTGCACATCCTGGTCGTGGACGATGAGGCGTCGGTGCGGGTGGCGCTGCAGCGCTACCTCGCCGCCCGGGGTCACGACGTGGAAACCACCGCCAGTGGGCAGGACGCCCTCGGCCTGCTGCGCGCCGGTGAATACGACGCCGTCATCGTAGACATGCGGATGCCCGACCTCTCGGGCGAGCAGCTGTTCGAGGAGTTGCGCGCCGCCGATCGCGAGCACGCCGAGCGGGTGATCTTCACTACCGGAGACCTCGTGAGCGAGCAGATGCGGCGCTTCCTCGACGGCTCGGGCCGGCCTTGCGTGCCCAAGCCGTTTGAGTTCTCGTCTTTCGACCAGGTGCTGCCCGCGGCCCGTCGCCGCGCCTAACACTCTCACCCCTTCGCTTCGAGACATGCGCCCAATCGTCTACGCGCTGCTGCTCCTCGTCTGCCCGGCGGCCGGCGCCGCCCAGACCTTCGATTTCTACGCGCGCGGCCCCTATCGGCCGGCGGTGCCCCGCCCCGAGGTGATCACAGGCTACGCGGCGGGCCAGCAGCACACCATGTACGCAGTGATGCAGCACTATCTCGACACCCTGGTCGCCACCGCGAGCGAGCGGGTGCGGGTGGAACGATGGGGCGAGACGGCGGAGCACCGGCCGATCCGCGCCCTGATCATCTCCGATCCTGCGAACCTGGCCCGTCTGGACCAGATCCGCGCCGACCTGGCCGAGCTGGCCGACCCGCGCCGCACCTCGCCGGCCCGGGCGGCCGAGATCGCCGCCAAGGACCCCGCCGTGGCCGTGTTCCAATACTCGGTCCATGGGAACGAGCCCGCGGGGTTCGAGGCCGCGTTGCAGGTCGCCTACCAGCTGCTCGCGTCGGACGAGCCACAGACGCTCGAGCTGCTCAAGTCGGTGGTCCTGGTGCTGAACCCCTCGGCGAACCCCGACGGCCACGAGCGCTTCGCCGCGTGGTATAACTCAGTCGCCGTCGGCGCCGAGAACCCGTGGGCCTTCGAGCAGACCGAGCCGTGGAGCGTGACCGGCCGGTACAACCATTTCCGCTTCGACATGAACCGCGACCTGCTGGCACAGAGCCAGCCCGAAGTGCGCGCGATGATGGCGGGCGTGATGCGGTGGCGCCCACAGGTGTTCGTCGACCACCATTCCACCACGCCGACATACTTCTTTCCACCGGTGGCGCAGGCGGTGAACCGCAACTTGCCGGCGCAGACGACGAAATGGTTCGACACGTACGGGCGCGGCAACGCGGCGGCGTTCGACCGCTTCGGCTGGCAGTACTTCGTGCGGGGCGTATTCGACTTCTTCTACGTCGGCTATTGGGACGAGTGGAGCACTTTCCAGGGCGCGACGGGCATGACGTACGAGACCGACGGCGGCCCCGAGTTCAACAAGCGGCGCGACGACGGCACGATCACCACCTTCCGCGACGGCATCGCGCATCACTTCGTGGCGTCGCTCGCCACGCTCGAGACCACCGCCCAAAACCGGCGCAACCGCCTGCTCGACTACTACGAGTTCCGCCGCTCCGCCCTCGCGGAAGCCGCCACCGACCGCATGAAGAGCATCGTCATCCTGCCGGGGACGGACGCCCGCACGAGCGTGCACGTCGTCGGCCTGCTGCTGGCGAACGGCATCGAGGTCACGCGACTGGCACAGCCCGCGGCCTCACGCGCGGCGCACGCCTACCTCGGGGGACCCGCGACCGCGCGCACCTTTCCCGCCGGCAGCTATGTGATCGACCTCAACCAGCCCCAGCGCCGTGTCGCGAAAGGCATGCTGGAGCCGGACGCGGAGTTCGACCGGGGCTTCGTGCAGCGCGAGCTCGGAAAGTTCCAGCGCAACCGCCGCCGCGGTGAAGACGCCGACAAAGAGGACTACGGCTTCTACGACATCACGGCGTGGTCCCTGCCCCTCAGTTTCAACCTCGACGCCTACTGGACCGAGGATGCGGCGCCGGGAGGAGGCGCTGCGGTGACCGACACGACACTCGCGGCGCCGCCCGCTCCCGGCAAGGCGGGGTCGGCGTATGCCTTCCCGAACGACAACCTCGGGGCGGCTCGACTCGCACTGGCGCTACAAGGCGAGGGGTTCCGGCTCGCCGTGGCGACGCAGCCGCTGCGCGCCGACGGCCGCACCTACCCGCGCGGCACGTTCGTCGCACGACTGCAGCGGAACTCACCCGCCTTGAACGAGCGGATCGCGGCGCTGGCCCCCGCGCTGGGCGTCCCGGTGACCGCCGTGCAGAGCGCGTTCGCCGACACCGGCGACGTGGGTACTGGGTCGAACGACGTGTGGGCGCTGCATGCGCCCAAGATCCTGGTGGCCGCGGGAGACGGCGTATACGAGACGAGCTACGGGTCGCTGTGGCACTTCCTCACCCGCGAGCTCGGCGCGCCGTTCACGCCCGTGGCGCTTCGCAACATCGGCAGCATGGACGACCTGAGCACCTATAACGTGATCATCGTGCCCGACGGCCGCGCCAGCCGGATGCGGCGGGAGCTGGGCGACGGGGGCGCTACGGCCTTGAAGGCGTGGGTACGCTCGGGCGGTGTGCTGGTGGGGTTCGGCGGCGCCGGCGAGCTCGCCGCCAACAAGGATCTCGAGCTCTCGACGGTGGCAACAGTGGGCGCGGACACCACGCTGAAGGCCGACACGGCGGCTCCGGGCTCGGTGCCCCCGCTCGTGTCCCCCACCGCACCGCCCAAGGAGCGCCCGGAGTGGCTCCCGGGATCGATCTTCCGCGCCACCCTCGACCCGACGCACTGGCTCACTCTGGGATACACGGGGGACCGGCTTCCCGTGTTCATCGACGGCGACGTGTTCTGGCGCCCATCCAAGGGGGGCGCCAATCCGGTGGTGTTCACCGGTGACTCGCTGACCCTGTCGGGCTTCACCTGGCCCGGGAATACTGAGCGCCTGCTCAAGGGAACGACGTGGGCGGTGGTGGAGAATCAGGGAAGCGGCCGGGTGGTGCTGTTCCTCGGTGATCCGCTGTTCCGAGCCTTCTGGCGCGGCCCGGCGCGGCTCGTGACGAACGCGATCCTGATCGGTCCCAACCGCTAGGAACGCAAACGGCCGCGGGGGGGGGGCATCCTCCGCGGCCGTCGCGCGTCCAGAACCCGTTACGTCAGATCGCCCGGTAGGTCCGTACCTTGGCGATCACGGGCGCCAGGCGGATCCTGGGGGAGAACTTGAAGCGGCTCGGCTCCTCGCGCATCCGAGTGCGGGCGCGGGGCATAATGTACTTGAAGTGGTCGTTGGACTCCGGCACCTTCCACGACAGCGTCGTGCGCTTCTGCTTGCGCAGCACTTCGATCGACACCGTCTCACCTGTATCGTAGGACCGCAGGATCCGCATCGCGTGCATCGGCGAGGTCGGCTTGCGGCCGCCGATCGCGAGGATCACGTCGCCGCCCTTGAGGGGGAGCGTCGAGTCCTCCGACGCCCGCACGACCAGCACGCCCTCGCGCGTCCCGAAATACTCGCCCAGATCGGGATTCAGGTTGACCAGCTCGATCCCGCCCCATGCGTCACCGATGGTCAGTGCGAACCCGCCCGGGGCCCCCAGCTCGCCCCGCGGAAATGCCCACGCGTGCGGCATCTCGCCCATTTCGGGCATCTCCCCCATCTCCGGCATCTCGACGCGCATGTTGCCGCCCCCCAAGTCCTCGGCGACGATCGACGCCTTGGCGTTCGTGCTGCCGCGGCGATACTCGACCTGCACGGTGTCGCCGGGGTCGAGCTCCCGGGCCAACGTGATGAGTTTCATGCCGGGTCCCGACGCCTCCTCATCCTCGCTCTGCACGCCGCCGAGCGCCGTGCCATTGAAGCGGGTGATGATATCGCCTGCCTTGAGGCCTGCCTTCTCTGCAGGTGCCCCGGGTGTCACCGCCTCGATGCGCGCGCCGAGCTTGTCGTCGGCTGCGTCGGACTCGGTCTTGACGACCACGCCGATGCGGCCGCGGTTGCCGCTGAACGAGAACACGCTGAAGGGTCCGGTCTCGACGCGGGTCCGAACCCGCGGGCGGGCGCGCGGCGCGGCCCGGGGGGCGGGCTGTGGCGTTTCCTGCGCCGCCGCGGCGACCGGGCAGAGGGTGAGCGCGGCGAACGCCGCGACGATCCAGGTGCGAGTCATGGTGTGTCCTTCCGGGCCGATCACAGGCCCACGTAGCGAGTGCGGATGGAGCGCGCGTTCAACAGCTCGCGCATCAGGTCCACCCGCTGCTGCCAAAGTTTCACGAGTTCGGCGTCCTGCGCCTGAGCCTTGACTCCACTCCGGCCTGCCAGGTCGCCATCGATGACGGCAATCCGATCTTCCAGCTCGGCCACGCGCGCCGCGGTGCGGCCAGTCAGCACGCGGCCATCGACGTCGTAGTTCTGCAGTTGATTCTCGAGCGTCGCGGATTGGTCTTTCGCCCGCGAGAGCTCGGCGTGGAGCTTACTGCCATCCCCGCCGAACCGCGGGACGAGCAGTACGCCGACGAGCGCGGCGGCGGCGGCGAGACCCCAGGTACTCCAGGTCCGGCGGCGGCGCACCCGCTCCACCCGCGCCGCATCCCGGACGAGCGGCCAGCGGTCGCGCGGGGGCCGTAGCGCGGGCAGCGCCTTGAGCTGCGCCACGCGCTGGTAGACGCTATCGAGCTCCGCGCGGCAGGTCGCGCAGTCTTCCGCGTGCCGCCGCGCCCAGACCGACGCCTCGCCCGCCCGCAGCGCCAGCAAGTCGTCCATTGTGCAGTGCATCATGCTCGTGCTCCTTCGCCTTCTCCCAACATGCCCCGCAGCCGCGCGTGGGCGCGCGCCAGCTGCGATTTCGAAAAGCTCACCGACTTGCCCATCAGCTCGCCGATTTCCTCGTGCGTGTAGCCTTCGACGTCGTGCAGCCACACCACGGCGCGGGACGTATCCGTCAGCTGCTCGAACGCCCGCTCCAGATCGATGTTCGCCCCGACGTGCATTCCTGGTTTGCCAAGTTCCTCACCCAGGGGCTCCGTCGCTCGAAGCTGTTCTCGGCGGATTCGCATGAGAGCCTTCGTCGCCGCGATGCGCCGGATCCAGCCCCACAGATACCCTTCGCCGCGGTAGTCGCGGATGCTCTTCACCACTTCCAGAAACGTCTCCTGCAGCACGTCCTCGGCATCCTCGGCGTTCCGCAGCATGCGCCGCGCCAGGTTGTAGACGGGCGTCTCGAACGCGCGGAACAGCGCCTCGAGGGCTGCTTCATCTCCGGCTTGCGCGCGGGCGACGAGGACGTCCGGAACGGCGAGGGCCACAGTCATTGTCCGTAAAAGTAGATGCGTCACAGGGCTGGATGGTCGCCGGGTGCGCGGTGCGCGGTAAGCGGCCTTCCCGCGCACCGCGTACCGCTCACCACGCACTTACTTAAGTAGTTGCCCGATAGTAACTTGCCACCCATGTCGACGAGCGAATTACACAACTGGCTCCACCACTGGCAGGACGAGGGGGACGCCGCGTTCCTGTACGGCGTGCTGGCCGCCCAGGAGCCCGACGCCAAGAAGCGCGAGATCTACGAGAAGCTGGCGGGCGTCGAGGAGCGGCATACGCAGATGTGGGCCAAGCTGCTCGGCGACCACGGTCATCCCGTCCCCGCGGGCGGCCCCGCGCCCACGATCAACGCGCGTGCAATGGCTTGGCTCGGCCGGCGGTTCGGGCCCCGCTACCTGTTGCCCCTGCTGCTGCGCGAAGAGGGCCGCGAGGTGAAGGGCTACATGGACCTGCACCGCGCGTCTCCGGCCGGCGACGCGAAGGCCGTGTCGCTCACCCTGGCCAAGGAGTCCGCGGCGCACGCCGAGACGCTCGCCGGGCTCGCGGGAAAGAAGACCGAGCCGTGGCACCGGGCCGAATCGGGTGGGTTCCTGCGCAACGTCGTGTACGGGTTCAACGACGGCCTCACCGCGAACTTCGGGCTGGTGGCCGGCGTGATCGGCGCGGCGGTGCAGCCGCACGTGATCATGATCTCGGGCGTCGCCGGCATGATCGCCGACTCGCTGTCGATGGGCGCCTCCGGCTACCTGGCCGCCAAGAGCGAGCAGGAGGTGTACGCCCATGAGATCGCGATGGAAAAGGAAGAGATCCGCCTGATGCCCGATGTGGAAGAGGAGGAGATGGCGCTCGTATACCAGGCGAAGGGGATCGACCCGGATCGGGCGCGGGCGATGGCGGCGGAGGTGATGCGGGACCCGGCCCGCGCGCTCGACGAGCAGGTCCGCGAGGAGCTCAAGATCGGCGAGGCGCACTCGACGCCGCTCAAGGAGGGTTGGGTCACCGGCGCCGCGACGTTGGTCGGGGCCTTCATCCCGGTCGCGCCGTTCCTCATCTTCCAGTCCCAGATCGCCGTGTGGACGTCGTTCGCCGTATCGATGCTGTCGCATTTTGCGGTGGGCGCGGCGCGCAGCGTCTTCACCGGCCGCGGCATCATCCGCAGCGGGGTCGACATGTTCGTCGTCGGGTTGGGGGTGGCGGTGGTGGGTTACGTGATGGGCGACCTGGTCGCCCGCTTGCTCTAGACCACCAGATTCACCAGCCGGTCCTGTACGTAGATCACCTTCTTCACCGGTTGTCCGTCCACGAATTTCTTGACCGCCTCGTCGGCGAGCACGCGGGCGACCACGTCGGCCTGCGGCATGCCGCGCGGCACCGTCAGGCGGGAGCGCAACCGGCCGTTGACCTGAACCGCGATCTCCACGTCCCCCGCGGTGGCCAGGCGCTCGTCGTGGCTGGGCCAGCGAGCCGCGAACACGGACGTGTCGTGCCCGAGCAGCTCCCACACCTCCTCGGCAAAGTGGGGCGCATAGGGAGCCAGCATGATGATCAGGGGCTCCAAGCCTTCCCGCGTCCCTCCTCCCTCTTCGCGCACCTGATTCACGTACTCCATCATCGCCGCGATCGCCGTGTTGTAATCGAGGCTCTCGGTGTCGGCGCCCACCTTCTTGATTGTCTGGTGCAGTTTGCGTTCGATCGCGGGTGTAAGGCTGCTGGCGTGAACGGCCTCATGGGCAAGGTGCCACACTTTGTCCAAGAAACGGCGGATGCCCACGATGCCCGTCTCGCGGAAGTCCCCGCCTTCCTGGAATGCACCGAGGAACATCAAGTACATCCGGAATGTGTCGGCGCCCCATCGCTGGATGTAGGCGTCGGGGACCACGACGTTGCCCCGCGACTTCGACATCTTGGCGCCGTCTTTCACGATGAGCCCGTGGGCGCGCAGCTTGGGGAACGGCTCCTCGAAGTGAATGTGCCCCAGGTCCTTGAGCACCATGCTGATGAACCGCGAGTAGAGCAGATGCAGCACGGCGTGCTCGTTGCCGCCGATGTAACTGGAGACGGGCAGCCATTTCTTGGTCCGGGCCGGATCGAAGGGCCGGTCGGCGAACTCCGTCGAGGGATAGCGGAGGTGGTACCACGCCGAGTCGAGGAACGTGTCGGACACGTCGGTTTCGCGGCGCCCTTCGCCACCGCAGTCGGGACACTTGACGAAGTACCACTCCTTGTGGCGCGCAAGTGGGCTGACGCCCGTGTCGTCGGGCCGGAAGTCCTCGATGAACGGGAGCTCCACCGGCAGATCGCTATCCGGAACACCCACGGGCCCGCACCGCTCGCAGTAGATAATCGGGATCGGCGGACCCCAATAGCGCTGGCGCGAGATGCACCAGTCATGCAGACGGTACTGCACCCGCGGCGTCGCCATGCCACGCCCGGCGAGCCACTCGACGATCTTGCGCGCGGCTTCGCGGCACGCCAACCCGTCGAACGCCCCGGAGTTCATCAACACCCCGTCCTCGGAAACGCTGGGGAGGGGCTCACCCTCAGCTTTCACGACCTGGCGGATCGGAAGCTCGAATTGGGTCGCGAACTCGAAGTCGCGCCTGTCGTGCGCCGGGACCGCCATGATGGCGCCGGTTCCGTAGTCCATCAGGACGTAATCGGCGATCCAGATCGGGATTGCCTCGCCGGTGGCGGGGTTGCGCGCGTACGATCCCAGGAACACGCCGGTCTTGGCCTTCTCTCCCACGCGGCGCGACACGATGTCCTTCGCCTGCACTTCGCGCTGATAGGTCTTGACCGCGGCGCGTTGCTCGACGGCGATCAACTCCTCGACCAACGGGTGCTCCGGCGCGAGCACCAGGTAGGTCGCGCCGAAGACGGTGTCGGGCCGCGTCGTGAACACGGTGATCTTCCGGCCGCCCGGCGTCTCGAACACCAGCTCGGCCCCCTCGCTCCGGCCGATCCAGTTCCGCTGCAGCGCCGTGGTGGACGCGGACCAGTCGAGCCGGTCGAGGTTATCGAGCAGGCGCTGTGCGAAGTCGGTGATCCGGAAGAACCACTGGTCGAGGAAGCGCTGCTCCACGGCCGTGCCGCAGCGCTCACAATGCCCGTTGATGACCTGTTCGTTGGCGAGGACGGTCTTGTCCTTGGGACACCAGTTCACGGCGGCGCGCTTCTTGTACGCGAGCCCCGCGCGGAACAACTGCAGGAAGATCCACTGCGTCCACTTGTAGTAGCCGGGATCGGTGGTGGACAACTCGTGGCGCCAGTCGAACATCCCGCCGAAGCGCTTCAGCTGGCGCCGGAAGTTGGCGATGTTCTGCGGAATCAACTGCGCCGGGTTGATCCCGATCGACAGGGCGTAGTTCTCGGAATGAATACCGAATGCGTCGAAGCCCATCGGCTCGAATACATCGTAGCCCTGGAGCCGCTTTAACCGCCCGTAGATGTCCGCGCCGGTGAACGCGAACATGTTGCCGACGTGCAGTCCCTCGGCCGAGGGGTACGGGAACATCATCAGGTTGTAGAACGGCCGCGCCGCGCGATCCAGGTCTGGCTCGTAGGTGCGGCGTTCCGACCACCGCGCCTGCCACTTGGCCTCGATCGCAGCCGGATCGTACGTCGGGAGGGCCGGGGAGACGTTACTCATAAGTGCGTGAAATTAAACGGACTTGCTGCACGGTGTCACCCTCGGTAGCTTAGCGCCCGACCACCCGAATGGCCACCAAATCCCAGCAACTCCGCCAAAGCTTCCTCGCATCGGGGGCGGGCGCCGCCATCGCCCTCATCGCCGTGGTCGCCTGGTTCACGGGCGACCGGGCGGAGAGTATTCTCGAGCGCCAGGCCGATACGCGCGGTCGCGAAGTCGCCGCCCGCGAAGCCGCGATGATCACGCATTACCTCAACGAGCGCCGGCGGGAAGTGGTCTCGCTGGCGAGCATGCCCCAGTTGATCAGCGCCGTGCGGGAAGGGGGCCAGAACGCCACCACCCGGGGCCTCGACAAGTTGGACATCCCCACCCTGGAACGGATGTTCGCGACGTCCCGCCAACTGGGCGGTGACCCCGAGCTGCGCAACTACCTCCGCGCCTACACCACGATCTCCGACTTCGCCGAGATGTTCGTAACCGAGAGCCACGGGTTCAACGTGCTCGTCTCGGGCAGGCCGTCGGACTTCGTACAGCGCGACGAAGCGTGGTGGCAGCGGGCCGTGGAGGACGGCGTCTACGAGGGCGATGCGAAGTTCGACTCGTCGGCGGGAGCCGTCTCGCTGGAGTTCGACGTCGCCGTCCGCGCACCAGGATTCGCGCGCCCGATCGGTGTCCTGAAGGCGGTGTTCGCTCTGGACAAGCTGGCGAAGCTCATGGGTTTGGACCAGCTGACCGGCGGATCGTACGTCGAGGTCGTGGACAACGGCGGGCGTATGCTCGTGGCGCGCGATCCCGCGCAGCTGCTCCAGCCCCTGCCCGACAAGGACCGGATCCCGTTGCAGGCCGAGGCGGCGAGCGTGCGGCTCGCGACCACGGCGCGAGGTGAGGAGCTGGTCGTCACGGTCCCCGCGAACCAGGGGGAGTGGTGGGTCTTGTACCGCCAGCCCACGGCCACCGCGTTCGCCGCCGCCTACAGCACGCAGCGCGGCGTGTGGATGGGCGCGCTACTCGTCGCCGCGCTCGTGGTCGGGGCCCTGTTCTGGCTGTCGCGGCGGCTCAGCCGGCTCGTGACCGAGCCCGTGCGGGCCGCCGGAGCGATCGCGAGCCGGGTGGCGGGCGGGGACTTGTCGGTGACGGTATCCACCCACCGTGCCGAGGCCGCCGAAGTTGGTGAGCTGCTGTCGTCGGTGCACTCCATGGTCGTGGCGCTGCGGCGCCTCGTCGGAGCGATCCGGTCCGCGGCCGACGAGGCGGCGGCCATGGCGTCGGAAATCTCGGCGTCGACCGAAGAGATGAGCGCGTCCACGCAGGAGATGGCCGCGACCTCGCAGGACCTGTCGCGGCGCGCCAGCGAGCAGGCGCAGCTCGTCCGCGCCGCCGCCGACGACGCGGCGCGCATCCTCCAGATCGCCGCGACGCTGGCGCAGGGCGCCGACGAGGCGGTGCGCCGCAACACGGGGCTCTCCACCCTGGCGCGCAAGCACAAGGACGTGCTCGACCAGAGCATCGTGCAGCTGGCCCAGCTCGCCGACGAAGTCGCGAAAGGCGCCGCGGAAGCCGAGGCGCTGGCCGCGGCGTCCGCCGAGATTCAGCGATTCGTCGTTCAGACGAAGGCGGTCGCCACCCAGACGAACATGCTGGCCCTGAACGCCGCGATCGAGGCCGCTCGCGCCGGGCCGCAGGGCCGCGGCTTCGCCGTGGTGGCCGACGAGGTGCGCAAGCTCGCCTCGCTCGCCGCCGCCGCCGCGGGCGATACCGCCGACACCGTGCGCGGCGTCCTGACCCGCGTGCAAGGCACGCGCGACCGGCTGGTACGGCTCGCCCAAGTGGCGGCGTCGGTGCGTGAGGCGGCTCAGACGGCTGCCCAGGGGCTCGGCTCCGTCGCGGGCGAAGCCGACGCCAACGCCACGTGGAGCGGGGAGATCGCGCAATCGGCCGCGGAAATGCGGGCGCTGGTGGAGGAGATCGCCAACCGGCTGGGCGCGGTGACGCAGCAGACCGACAACCTGCTCGCTTCGGCGGAGGAGCTCGCCGCGTCGGGTGAGGAGCAAAGCGCGTCGACGCAGGAAATTGCGTCGTCGGCCAACCGGCTCGCCGAGGCGGCCGACAAGCTGACCGGGGCCGTGAAATCGTTCCGCCTGCTGGCGGACGAGGAGCAGCAGCCCCCCCCCGAGCGGGAGGCGGCGGACTAGTCTTGACATCGACACCGCATCGGGATTACGTAATGTCCATGAGACTTGGCGCGCGCCATCACCGGCACCACCACCGCCACCCGAACGGGGGGCCGCCGGAGGTGCACGCAAGCTAGTCTCGAGTAGCATGAGACCTTGAGTTCATCGCCGACGCCGGCCCCTGAGGCCGGCATTTTTTTTGTTGGTATCCAAGTCACGCTGGAGCGTACGAGATGATGTTGCGCTTGGGCCTCCCGAAGGGCCGCATGGAAGGCGGCGTGTTGTCGCTGCTCGCTGACGCCGGCATCCACGTTCGGCCGGGTGCGCGCGGCTATCGCCCGGACGTCTCGCTCCCCGAGACCGAAGCCAAGTTGCTCAAGCCGCAGAACGTCGTGGAGATGCTGGCCGCGGGAAGTCGGGATGCGGGCTTCGCGGGCGCCGACTGGGTGGCGGAGCTCCAGGCGGACGTGATCGAGCTGCTCGACACGGAGCTCGACCAAGTGCAGATCGTCGCCGCAGCGCCGGGAGCGCTCCCCGACCGGCGTGTCGTCGTCGCGTCGGAATATGAGCGGCTGGCGCGCGCGTGGATCGCGGACCGCCGCCTCGCGGCCGACTTCGTTCGCTCCTACGGAGCGACAGAGGTGTTTCCCCCCGAGGATGCCGATGTGATCGTCGACAACACTGCCACGGGCGCGACGCTCGAGGCCAACGGCCTGCGCGTGGTCGACGTGCTGATGCAATCCTCCACCCGGCTCTACGCCAACCCACACGCCCTGGACGATCCCACCCGCCGCCGCCGCATCGAGGACCTGGTGCTGCTACTGCGGTCAGTGCTCGACGCACGCCGACGCGTGATGCTGGAGGTAAATGCGTCGGCCGAGTGCCTCGACGCGGTCGTCGCCGCGCTCCCGGCGATGCGCCGGGCGACCGTGTCGCCGCTGTTCGGTAACAATGGCTACGCGGTGAAGGCGGCGGTGCCGCGAGACATCCTGCCCCTCGTCATTCCCGCAGTGAAGGCAGCGGGGGGAACGGACGTCGTCGTCTCGCGGTTGGCGCAGATCGTCCCGTGACCACCTCCCTGAAACTGGACAGCAACGAGGGGCCGCTGCCCCCGGCGGCGCTGCTCGAAGCGTTGGCGCACCTCGACCCCGACGCGCTGCGCCGCTACCCAGACGTATCGACGCTCGAGGCGACGCTCGCCTCCCGGATCGGCGTTCCCTCCGACCGTGTGATCGTCACCGCCGGCGCGGATGACGCGATCGACCGCGTGTGCCGGGCTTACCTCGGTGCCGGTCGCACGATGCTCCTCTCCGAGCCGACCTTCGAGATGTTCGATCACTTTGCCAAGCTCACGGGGGCGGCCGCCCTCGCGCGTGTCCCGTGGAGGTGCGGTGAGTTCCCGCTGACCGCGTTCCAAGACCGGCTCGGCGAGCGGCCGGCGGTCATCGCCGTCGTGTCGCCCAACAACCCCACTGGAGCGGCCGCAACTGCCGCCGACGTGCGGCACCTGGCCGAAGCGGCTCCCACCGCTTTGGTGCTGCTCGACCACGTGTACGTCGAGTATGCGGACGAAGACTTGACGCCCGCCATCTCGGACCTGCCCAACGTCGTCGTCCTCCGCACGCTCTCCAAAGCCTGGGGGCTGGCAGGATGCCGGATTGGCTACGCGATCGGCAGTCGCGAGGTCATCGCGAAGCTGAGGACCGCCGGAGCCCCTTATCCGGTCGCCGCTCCATCGGTCGCGCTCGCGCTGCGCCAGCTCTCGAGCGGCGACGCCGTGCTGCGCGCTCACGTCGCGTGCGTGCGTGAAGAGCGGACCACATTGCGCGCGCGTCTTGCGGCCTTCGGCATCGATGCGCCTCCCTCCCAGGCAAACTTCCTTCTGGCGGAATGCGGGGATCGCGCGCCGTTCCTCAAAGGCGCGCTCGCGGCGCTCGGCGTCGTCGTACGGAGTTTCCCTGACCGCCCGGGCCTGACGAGCGCACTGCGCATCACGCTGCCGGGAAACGCTGGCGAATTCGAGCGCCTGGTCGCGGCACTCGAAACGGCGCTGGCGCCCGAGGCGCTCCTGTTCGACCTGGACGGTGTGCTCGCCGACGTGCAACACTCGCAGCGGGCCGCCATCGCCGCGACCGCTCAGTCGTTCGGCGTCGCGGTCACCTCCGCTCAGGTGGCGGCGGCGATCCGGACGGGCGACGCCGCGAACGACTGGGTCGTCACGCGACGATTGATCGAAGCTGGTGGCCGGCGTACGTCACTCGAAGACACGACCGAGCGCTTTCAGTCGCTGTACATGAGTCTGCGCGAGCGCGAAGTGCTCATTCCCAGTACCTCCTTGTTGGAGCGACTCGCGGCGCGCCGGCCCCTGGCGATCGTGACGGGCCGGCCGCGAGCCGAGGCGCAGTGGTTCCTGGAGCGGGCGGGCGTCTCCCACCTGTTTAGCACCGTCGTCGTGATGGAGGACGCGCCCGCGAAGCCCAACGCGGCGCCCGTGCGGCTCGCGCTCGACCGTCTCGGTGTCCGTCGGGCCTGGATGATCGGCGATACACCTGACGACATGCACGCCGCCGCGCAGGCAGGTGTGCTTCCCCTTGCCGTCGCCGCCCCCGGGGACGAGGCTCCGGCGGATGGCGCCCGCGTTCTGGGCAATCTCACCGATCTACTCGCGCTGCTGCCATGAACCGGACCGCCGCCGTCGAACGGGTCACACGCGAAACTGCCGTCAACGTCACGCTCACGCTGGACGGGACGGGCAAGGCCGAAGTGAGCACGGGGATCGGGTTCCTCGACCACCTGCTCGAGACCCTGGCGCGGCACGCCGCATTCGACGTGACCCTGGCATGTAAGGGCGATCTGCGCGTGGACGACCACCACACCGCCGAGGACTGCGCGCTCGGGCTGGGCGAAGCGCTCGATCGCGCTCTCGGCGAGCGCCGCGGCGTCACGCGATTCGGGTCGGCGTTCGCGCCGCTCGACGAGGCGCTGGCGCGGGCGGTCGTCGATCTGTCGGGGCGTCCGTACTCGAGCGTCGATCTGGGCCTCCGCCGGGAATCCATCGGCGGGCTCGCCTGTGAAAATGTCGCGCACGTGCTTCGTTCGCTCGCCGTCGCCGCGCGGCTTACCCTGCACGTCGACGTGTTGCGCGGCGAGAACGATCACCACCGCGCGGAAGCCGCCTTCAAGGCCCTCGCGCTGGCCCTGCGTGAGGCCGTCGCCGGCTCGGGTGGCGACGAGATCCCATCGACGAAGGGCGTCTTGTGATCGCCGTCGTGGAGACCGGCGTCGCCAATCTCGCGTCGATCGCGAACGCCTTCGCGCGACTGGGCGAGCGCGTCACCGTGACGCGCGACCCGACGGTTGTCCGGCAGGCGTCGCGTCTGGTGTTGCCGGGCGTGGGAGCGTTTGGCGCAGCCGCGGCGGAGTTGCGGGCGCGAGGGCTCGACGGCGCATTGCGCGAGAAGGCCGCCGCTGGCTCGCCACTCCTCGCTGTGTGCCTCGGCCTGCAGCTGCTGTGCGATGGCAGCGACGAGGCCCCGGGCGTACCGGGACTGGGGATCGTACGGGGCACGTGTCGTCGCTTGCCCGTTGGAGTGCGGGTGCCGCACCTCGGCTGGAATCGTGTCGTCGCGGATCGAAGCGCTCACTTCGTCCGCACCGCTGAGGCCGCGTTCGCCAATTCCTACGCCCTGCGGGAAGAGCCGCCCGGATGGCAGGCGGCGTGGACGACTCACGGGACGCCGTTCGTCGCCGCCATCGAACGCGGCAATACGCTCGCTTGCCAATTCCACCCCGAGCTGTCGGGAGCGTACGGTGGCGAGGTGCTCTCCCGCTGGCTGGGCCACGCGAGCCGGACGACCCACCTCGATCCTGCGCCCCGCCCGGCCGGCCTGCTGCGCCGGATCGTCCCGTGCCTGGACGTCAGAGACGGGCGGGTGGTGAAGGGCGTGAGGTTTCAGGGGCTCCGGGATGCCGGTGATCCAGCAGAGCGGGCGGTGCGCTACGAGGCGCAGGGCGCGGATGAGATCGTCATCCTCGACGTCGCGGCCGCGCCCGAGGGTCGCGAAACGCAAGTGGACACCGTGCGGCGGGTTCGCGCGGCGATCCGCATCCCTCTCACGGTCGGCGGCGGCGTTCGCAGCGTCGCCGATGCCCAGCGCCTGCTCGGCGCCGGCGCCGACAAGGTGAGCGTCAACACCGCGGCCGTGCGCCGTCCCGACCTCTTGAGCGAGCTCGCCGACGCGTTCGGACGGCAGTGCGTTGTGCTGGCCATCGATGCGCGCCGCGGCGGCCAGGAATGGGAGGCCCTGGTCGTGGGCGGACGCTCCACCGGCCGCGGCGACGCGGTTGCTTGGGCCGCCGAAGGGGAGGGCCGCGGCGCCGGCGAGATCCTGCTCACCAGCTGGGACGCGGACGGGACGCGCCACGGGCACGACCTCCCCCTGCTGCGCGCCGTCGTCGACGCGGTCCACGTGCCCGTGATCGCTTCGGGCGGGATCGGAACCCGCGCTCACGTCGTGGAGGCCTTGGCGGCCGGTGCGGATGCCGTGCTGGCGGCATCGGTGCTGCACGACGGCGCCGAGACGGTGCAGGGCATCAAGTCGCACGTCGCGGCGTGTGGCATTGCGGTGCGGCAATGATCGTCCCCAGCATCGACCTCATGAACGGGCGCGCCGTCCAGCTGCGGCACGGACGGGAGTTCGTGCTCGATGGGGGAGATCCGCTCGAGCGCCTCGAGCAATTCGCGGTGGCGGGCGAGGTGGCGGTGGTAGACCTCGACGCCGCGCTGGGGCAAGGCTCGAACGAGGCCCTGATCCGCACAATGGTACGGCGCGCGCGGTGCCGCGTCGGCGGCGGCATCCGGTCACTTGAGGCGGCCCGCCGCTGGCTCGACGCGGGAGCGAGCAAGATCGTCCTCGGCACCGCGGCCAGCCCGGAGCTGTGCGCCCAGTTGCCTCAAGAACGGGTGATCGCAGCGGTTGATGCCGAACGTGGTGAGGTCGTGGTCGATGGATGGCGCACGAAGACGGGCACCAACGTTCACGACCGTATCGCGCAGTTGGCGCCGGTGGTCGCCGGATTCCTGTTCACCCAGGTCGAGCACGAAGGCGCGATGGCCGGATTCGACCTGCAGGCTGTTCGCGATGCCGTGGGGGCGGCGGGGGCGGCGCGCATCACCGCCGCCGGGGGAATCGCCAGCGCGCGCGAGGTCGCAGCGCTCGATGCGATCGGCGCCGATGCGCAGGTCGGCATGGCCCTGTACACGAACCGCCTGTCCTTGGGCGAGGCGATCGCGGCGCCGCTCAGGGCCTCACCCCCTGGCGCGATTTGGCCCACCGTGGTGTGCGATGAGTTGGGCCGGACACTGGGGCTCGTGTGGAGTACGCGCGAGTCGCTGGAACGTGCCGTGGCCGAGCGGCGCGGGATCTACTGGTCACGCTCACGCGCGGCCCTGTGGGTGAAGGGCGAGACGTCGGGCAACACACAGGAGTTGCTGCGCGTCGATCTCGACTGCGATCGCGACGCCTTGCGCTTCACGGTGCGCCAGCACGGCACGGGGTTCTGCCATCGAGAAAGTCCCTCGTGCTGGCCGGACCGGTTCGACTTCGGCGTACTCGAACGCGTGATCCAGGCCCGCCGCGACGAACCGGTGCCGGAGTCCGGCACGGTGCGTCTAATGATGGACGCGGCCTTGCTGGGCGCGAAGCTACGGGAAGAAGCGGTGGAGCTAGCCGGCGCGGGAACCGCGGCTGAGGCGGTGCACGAAACCGCGGATCTGTTCTATATGGGCTTGGTCGCGCTGGTGCGCACGGGCGGGTCCCTCGCCGACGTGGTGGCGGAGCTCGAGCGGCGACATGGCGCCGTGGGTCGCCGACCGATGGTGGCGAAGTGACGTCAGTGTTGGCGCCCCGGACGCTCGAAGAGATCATCCGGCAGCGGCGTACCGTCGTACCCGCAGAAGCGCTCACCGCCGCTGCAGCAATCGTCGACGCCGTGCGTCGGGAGGGCGAGGGCGCGGTGCGGCAGCAGGCGGAGCGGTTCGGTGAGCTCAAACCGAACGAGGCGATCGTCATCCAGCGCCCAGCGCTCAGGCAGGCGTTGAGCTCGCTGCATCGTGCGGATCGAGACCGGCTCGAGCGCGTCGCGGACCGCATCCGCACGTTCGCCGACGCGCAGCGGGCGGCCCTCAGGGAATTGACAGTCGCTGTTCCCGGGGGGCAGGCGGGACACACGGTTGCTCCCGTCGAGCGCGCCGGATGCTACGCGCCCGGCGGGCGCTACCCCCTGCCGTCGTCTGTTCTGATGGCCGCGGTGACGGCTCGGGCCGCCGGCGTGCGCGAGGTGTGGGTCGCGAGTCCGAAGCCAACGCCGCTGGTGCTCGCGGCGGCGGCGGTGGCCGAGGTCGACGGCGTTCTCCGGATCGGCGGGGCGCACGCCATTGCGGCGCTCGCGTATGGCGC
>Ga0137418_10000473_pt1 | contig 35808 bp, 31 predicted proteins | sample CZODoug3_1_2_16f_FD_122242 | JGI IMG/M metagenome (GOLD analysis project Ga0137418, IMG submission 122242) | Vadose zone soil fungal communities from Angelo Coast Range Reserve, California, USA - CZODoug3_1_2_16fungal (Hybrid Assembly) | ecosystem: Environmental > Terrestrial > Soil > Vadose... | reverse complement strand
TGCGCGATGGGATCTACTACCGCGCCTGGGGCCAGAAGGACCCGCTCGTCGAATACAAGCAGGAAGCCTACGAGATGTTCGTCGGCCTGATGCACGACCTGAACGCCACGTTCACGGAGCGGTGGCTCAAGCTGCAGATCGAGATCGGGCCGCCGCGGGGGGGGCCTAGTTCCACCCAGACGATGGGTGGGTTGGGAGGTGCGCCCAAGAAGGCGCCCCCTATGGTGGCCAGCAAGCCCGCGGCTGACGGTCTGGTCAGTCCCGACGCCGGGGCGCCGCCCAAGCTGGCACCGCCGCCGGCGGGGGGCGGGCCGGTCGCGAGCCCGTATGCCGGTGTGGGTCGCAACGACCCCTGTCCCTGCGGCAGCGGCAAGAAGTTCAAGAAGTGCCACGGGGCGGCGATGTAGACTGACGTCGCACGGTGACGCACGTAGGGGCACGGCAATGCCGTGCCCCTACGCATTTCGGGCACGAGGTGCAGTAAAACGTGTATGGTTCACGCCGCATCCCCTGTTACCATCCCCCCATGTCGCTGCGCCTCTCCGAGCACCTGGAACGAGACCGTCCCCGCGAGCGTTTCTGGGCCGTTGGTGCGGCCGCGTTGACGACGCAGGAGCTCCTGGCCATTCTCCTAGGCACCGGGACGAGCGGTCGCGATGCCCTGGCCGTGGCGGGTGACCTGCTCGCCCGCGGCGAAGGGTCGTTGCGCCGCCTCGCCGCCCGTCCTTGGGCAGAGCTCGCCCGGGTCACGGGAGTGGGGCGGACCAAGGCCGCGCGGCTTGCCGCGGCCGTCGAGCTGGGCCGTCGTGTGGCGGGGGAAACCGAGCCGCCACCCGAGCGGATTCGAGGCCCCGGTGACGTGCACCGGTACTACGCTCCGCGGCTGCGTGACCTGACAGTGGAGGAGTTCCACGTGCTGGCCCTGGGCAGCCAGAGTCAGATCCTGGCCGATCTCCTAATCACGCGGGGCATTCTCAATAGCTCCCTGGTCCATCCGCGCGAGGTGTTCCGGGCGGCGATCGCGGAGGCGGCGGCGGGGATCATCGTGGTGCACAACCACCCGAGCGCCGATCCGACGCCCTCGGCGGACGACCGGGCGGTGACGCGGCAGCTGGTGGACGCGGGGCGTCTGCTGGACGTCCCCGTGTATGATCATGTGATCGTGGGAGGCGAGCGGTACGTGAGCTTCGCGGAGGCAGGGCTGTTGTGACGAGCACGGCGCCGATTCTCGCGCCGGAGCTGGCGAAGGCCGTGGCGGCGCAGCGCGAGCGTCTCGACCTCGACCTGCTGGCGCGCGCCTACTCGGCGAGCGCCAAGGCGCACCGCGGGCAGAAGCGCGTGTCGGGCGACGACTACGTGTCGCACAGCGTGGCCGTGGCCACGATTCTCGCCGAGCAGCAGATGGATACGACAACCATCGCCGCGGCCTTGCTGCACGACGTAGTGGAGGACTCGAACGTCACCCTCGACGACATCCGCCGTGACTTCGGCGGCGAGGTCGCCGACCTGGTCGACGGCCTCACCAAGATCGCGACGCTGACCTTCCGCTCTACCGCGGAGGAGCAGGCGGAGAACTACCGCAAGCTCCTCATGTCGGTGGCGAAGGACGCCCGGGTCATCATCATCAAGCTGGCCGACCGGCTGCACAACATGCGGACGCTCGATCCCCTGTCGGAGGAGAAACGGCGGCGGATCGCGCTGGAGACCCGGGAGCTGTACGCCCCCCTTGCGCACCGCTTCGGCATGGCGGGGGTCAAGGCGGAGCTCGAAGACCTGGCGTTCAAGCACCTCGAGACTACAGAGTATCGTCAGCTCGTGCGCCAGGTTAAGGCCCGGAAGGTCGAGCGCGACCGGACCACCGAACGGCTGCGCGAGCCGCTGGCCGAGGAGATGCGGCGCGCCGGCATAACCGAGTTCGATATCACCGGCCGCCCGAAGAACCTCTGGTCGATCTACAAGAAGATGCGACAGCGCGGCAAACCGTTCGAGGAGATCTACGATCTCTTGGCCGTGCGCGTGCTGGTCAGCTCGATTACCGACTGCTACCACGTCCTCGGGATCATTCACCACAAGTGGACGCCGCTGCAGGAGCGGATCAAGGACTACATCGCGAGTCCCAAGTCGAACGGCTACCAGTCGGTGCACACCACGGTGTTCGGGCCGGGCGGCCAGCTCTACGAGATCCAGATTCGGACCCGCGAGATGCACCGTACCGCCGAGTACGGCATCGCGGCCCACTGGCTCTACAAGGAGGGAGGCAAGGGCGCCGATGAGCTCGACCGGCATCTGTCCTGGTTCCGCCAGCTGATCGAGCTGCAGCAGGACGCGCATAGCCCCGAGGAGTTCCTCGAGTTTCTGAAGATCGACCTGTATCAGGACGAGATCTTCGTGTTTACGCCGCGCGGCGACGTCAAGCGCCTTCCCAAGGGGGCGACGCCGATCGACTTCGCCTTCGCGGTCCACACCGAGGTCGGCCAGCGCACGCAGGGGGCGCGCGTGAACGGCCGCATCGCCCCACTGCACCGGCCTCTCAAGAACGGCGATACCGTCGAGATCATCACGAGCACCCAGTCCCGCCCGTCGCGCGACTGGCTGGCGCACGTGCAGACCGGCCGCGCGCGCCACAAGATCCGGCAGTGGGTCAAACAGGAGGAGCACGAGCGCAGCGTCACGCTGGGGCGCGAGATTCTGGCCCGCGAGGTGCGGCGCCGCCGTCTCGACGTGCCGACCGAGGAGCGGCTCGCCCAGGCCGCCGTCACGCTGTCGATCGGCGCGCCGGAGCAGCTCCAGGCGGCGATCGGCCGGGGCGACGTACCGATCGGGCAGGTGATGAAGGCGCTGTATCCCGATTTGCCGGCTGAGGAGCTCAACCCGCGCAGCCCGTCGGCGTTCGGCCGGGTGATGCAGCGGCTGCGTCTGGGGCGGGGGATCAAGATCCAGGGGGTGGACGGGTTGATGGTGCGGTACGCCCAGTGCTGTCAGCCCGTGCCCGGCGACCCCGTGGTCGGGTACGTGACGCAGGGCCGCGGCATCTCGATTCACCGCAGCGACTGCCCCAACCTCCTCACGCTGTCCGCCGAGGCGGAGCGGCGGGTGGATATCGACTGGCAGGAGGTCGAGGGCGAGGTCGTGACCGTGCGGCTGGCGGTGAATGGCGAGGACCGGCGTGGACTGTACGCGGACATCTGCGAAGCGATCAGCGGCACCGGCACGAACATCAAGAGCGCCGACCTCACCTCCAAGGACGGCGCCGTGTTCGGGTCCGTGCTGGTGGAGGTCGAGAACCACACCCACCTGCACAAGGTGCTCCGGGCGGTGCGGAAGGTGAAGGGCGTGACCGACATTTCCCGGCGCGATTCGGGCGGCCACACCGAGCTTTCGCTCGGTTAAGTTTCTCTCCATGGCTTTCGAACTCGTCTCCCCCTACCAACCGGCGGGAGACCAACCGCGCGCAATCGCGGAGCTGACCGCGGGGTTCGCCCGCGGCGACCGCTACCAGACGCTGCTCGGCGTCACCGGATCGGGTAAGACGATGACGATGGCCCACGTGATCAAGCACCTGGGCCGTCCGACGATCGTGCTCTCCCACAACAAGACGCTGGCGGCCCAGCTGTATGGCGAGTTGAAGGCGTTCTTCCCGAAGAGCGCCGTCGAGTTCTTCATCTCGTACTACGATTACTACCAGCCCGAGGCGTACGTCCCGGCCACCGACACGTATATCGCCAAGGACTCGTCCATCAACGACGACATCGACCGCCTGCGTCTCAGGGCCACGTCGAGCCTGATGGAGCGTGACGACGTGATCATCGTCGCGAGCGTCTCCGCGATCTACGGCCTGGGCGATCCGGAGGCGTACCGCCGCCTCCTCGTCACCGCGCAGACCGGGGAGTCCCGCGGCCGCGACGCCCTGCTCGCGGATCTAGTCGGCATTCAGTACCAGCGCAACGACGCGGCCTTCGAGCGCGGCACCTTCCGGGTCCGCGGCGATACCGTCGAGATCTTCCCCGCCTACGACGAGCAGGCCGTCCGCATCGAGTTGTGGGGCGATGACATCGAGCGGATCGCCAAGATCGATCCGCTGACCGGCAATGTGATCACGCTCGTCGATCGGTGCGCGATCTATCCGGCCACGCACTTCGTCACCCAACGGGCCACCATCGAGCGCGCCGTGACTGCGATTCGTGCCGAGCTGAAAGACCGGCTCGTCGAGCTCCGGGCGCAGAACAAACTGGTCGAGGCGCAGCGTCTCGAATCCCGCACGAACTTCGATGTCGACATGCTGCTCGAGGTGGGCCGCTGCACCGGCATCGAGAACTACTCGCGCCACCTGACGGGGCGGCAGCCCGGCGAACGCGCGGCGTGCCTGCTCGATTATTTCCCGGCCGACTACCTCTGCATTCTCGACGAGTCGCACCAGTCGCTGCCCCAGCTCGGAGCGATGTACGAGGGCGATCGCTCGCGCAAGCAGACGCTTGTGGATTACGGTTTCCGGCTCCCTTCGGCGCTCGACAACCGACCCCTCAAGTACGACGAGTTCATGGGGCTCGTCCCCCGCATTCTCTTCACCTCCGCTACCCCCGGCGACGCAGAGTTGCGCCTTTCGGGTGGTGTGGTCGTGGAGCAGATCATCCGGCCCACCGGTCTGATCGACCCCGAAGTCATCGTCCGGCCCGTGGCGGGACAGGTAGACGACCTGCTCAACGAGATCCGCCTGCGCGAGAAGAAAAACGAGCGCGTGCTCGTGACGACGCTCACCAAGCGCATGTCCGAAGACCTGACCGACTATCTCCAGCAGCACGGCGTCCGCGTCCGGTACCTGCACTCCGAAATTGACGCCATCGAGCGCGTCGAGATCATCCGCGGCCTGCGGCTCGCCGAATTCGACGTCTTGGTGGGCATCAACCTGCTGCGCGAGGGGCTCGATCTACCCGAGGTGTCGCTGGTCGCCATCCTCGATGCCGACCAGGAAGGGTTTCTGCGCTCCGATCGCTCGCTCATCCAGACGGTGGGCCGCGCCGCGCGGCACCTCAACGGGAAGGCCATCCTCTACGCCGATCGCATCACCGGCTCGATGGAGCGGGCGTTGAGCGAGATGAATCGGCGCCGAGCGACGCAGGTCGCATACAACGTCGAGCACGACATCACGCCGCGGTCCATCGTCAAGTCCGTGGGCGACATCCGCTTCGTCACGCGGGTCGCCGATGCACGCACCGCCAAGCCCGCGGACACCGCGGTGCGCCGGCCCGCCGACGCCAAGGAGCGGGAGGCGCTCATTCGGCTGTTGGAGCAGCAGATGCAGAGCGCCGCCGAAGAGCTCGATTTCGAGCTGGCGGCAGTGCTGCGCGACCAGGTTCTCGAGCTCAAGGCCGATGCGCCTCTCCGCGGACGAACTCAGCCGGTTCGGTGAGGCCCTCGGCGCCGAAATCGCGGCCCCCGCGGTGATCGGCCTGTCGGGGGAGATGGGCACCGGGAAGACTACCCTGGTCCAGGCCATCTGCCGCGGCCTGGGCGCGCGCGCCCTCGCCACGAGCCCTACCTACGCCCTGGTGCACCACTACGAGGCGGGAGCCACGCCAGTCTACCACGTTGACTGCTACCGCCTGAAGCACCCGGACGAAGCCCGCGACCTCGGCTTCGACGACATGGTCCGCGAGCGCGCCATCGTGCTCATCGAGTGGCCGGAGCGCGCTGGGTCCTGGGCGCCGCCGCTCGACCGCCACTTCCAGCTCGCGCACGATCCCGATCCGACGATCCGGGTGGTGGAGGAGTCAGCGTGAGCGGCCCGTGGCTCGCGATCGACACGGCCACCGAGGTCGCCAGCGTCGCCCTCGGCTCCCCCGAACGGGTCCGCGCGGTGCGCTCGGTACGCGGTGCCCGGCAGCACGCCGCGCAAATCGTACCATTGATCGACCAGGTCCTCACCCTCGCGGCGGTTCGCGTGCGGAATCTGGCCGCGGTGGTCGTAGGTGACGGCCCAGGGAGCTTCACGGGCCTGCGCATCGGGTGGGCGGCGGCGAAGGGCGTGGCGCAAGACACGGGAATCCCGCTCCGCGCGGTGCCGTCGCTCATGGGCGCCGCCCATGCCGCCGCCCGCGGGGAAGTGGGCCCGGTCGCCGTCTGCTTCGATGCACTGCGCGGGCAGGTGTTCGGCGCGGTATACGCCTTCCCGCCCGGCCGCGTGGAAACGGTCGTCGCCCCGGGGCTTTTCACGGTCGGCGCGCTGGCCGGGGTAGCCGCCGTCCGGCCGCTCGTCGTCGTGGGCGATGGCGCCGTGCGGTACCCGGAAGAGGTCGTTGCGTGGACCGGTCGTCCGCCGATCAGCCTCGAGGCCCTGCCGCCGGTCGCGGGCTCGCTCCTTGCCTTGGCGGGATGCGACGGTGCGGTGCGCCAGCTCGACGATCCCGCGGCCGCCGAACCGGTGTATGGTCGTCCTGCCGAAGCACAGGCCAAATGGGAGGCCCGCCACGGGCGACCGCTACCGCATTCGTCCCGCTGAGCCCGCCGACGTGCCTATGGTGCACGCGATCGAGCTGGCGACTTTCAGCGACCCCTGGTCTGCGCGCGACTTCCAGGAGTGCGTCGGGTCGGACGCCGTGTTCCTCGTCGCCGCGGCGCCCGACAGCGTCGCGGGGTACGTGGTCGCGCAGGATGCGGCGGACGAGGCCGAGATCTTGAACCTCGCGGTCGCCCCGGCGCGGCATCGCGGCGGCATCGGACGTGCCCTCGTCGTACGGGCGCTCGCGACGGTCGCCGAACGCGGCGCACGCCGCGTCTTCCTGGAAGTGCGCGATTCGAACAGCGCGGCCCGCGCCCTGTACGCGGCGCTCGGGTTCAAGGAAGTGGGACGCCGGTCGCGATATTACCGGCGTCCGGTCGAGGATGCGATCGTCTTGAGAGCTGCCATTCCAGCAGACGGAGGTGATGCGTAACTTCGCTACAAGTGGCGTATCTTTGATTGACAGAATAACTTGCGATTCATATACTGTGGGGCATCCTTGGGCCCCCAACCCGCGTAATCGTCGGAGGTCGTTGTGAGCCGCAGTCTCAACAAGGTCATGATCATCGGGAATCTGGGGGCCGATCCCGAGGTGCGCAGCACGAACAACGGGTCCCGGGTGGCCACCCTGTCGGTGGCGACCAGCCGGCAGTGGAACTCGCAGAGTGGCGAAAAGCAGGAGAAAACCGAGTGGCACCGGGTCATTTGTTGGAACAACAAGGGATCCGGCCTGGCGGACATCGCCGAGAAGTACCTCAAGAAGGGCGATAAGGTCTATATCGAGGGGCGGGTCGAGTACCGCACCTGGGAAGACCGCGAGAAGCAAACGCGCTACGTCACCGAGATCATTGCGCGCGAACTGATCATGCTGTCGCCCAAGGGCGGTGGCGGCGAAGGAGCCAAGGTCGCCGCGCGTGCAGCCCCCGAAGGGAAGGCAGCGGAGTCGCTCGAAGCGTTCCCGGAGGCGCTGGATGAGGAGGACGACGATCTGCCGTTCTAGCCGCGCTGCTCTCCTAGCCTTGGCGGCGGTGCCGCTGACGTGGACGGTCCTGCCGGCGCAGGACACCACGCAGGCGGCACCCGCCGCTATGAGCCAGCTTCCCGCCAGCCACACCGTCGCCCGGGGCGAAACCCTCTGGTCGATCGCCCAGATGTACTTCGCTGACCCGCTGCTCTGGCCGGAGATCTACCGCCTCAACACCAACGTGGTCGAGGACCCGCACTGGATCTATCCAGGCGAGGTGCTGGTGCTCGCGCCCGTGGTCGGTGTGGTGGCGCAGGGCCCCGACACCGTAGCTGTGCCGCCCGATACGAACGCGGCGGCGGCCGACACGGTACGGGCCCAGCCGGGCGACACGGTCCCCGCCGTGCCGACCGACACGATGCCCGCAGACACGTCCCAGGTGTTCGTGGAGCCGCCGCCTCCCGAGCCGGTGGGCGAGTCGTACGAGACGATGTTTGATCGGCGCCGTAGCAAGGCGCAAGTAGTGCAGGACGTGCTGCGGGGGTACACGCACCAGCCCTACCGGCCGCTGCGCTCGGGCGAGTTCTACGCCGCGGGCTTCCTGACCGAGAACGAGCGGCTCCCCTGGGGCACCGTACTCGGCCAGACGACCCCGTCGGCCATCATCCGGCTGTCGGACCGGAGCACGGCGACCGTGTACGACGAGATCGCCGTCAAACCTCCGGCGCGGGCCTCTTATCATGTGGGGGACTCGCTGCTCGTCGCTCGCATCGACCGGGCGATCCAATTCGGCGACTGGGGCGAGGTGGTCGTGCCGCTCGGGATCGCGCGGGTGACGTCGGTCGAAGAGCAGCAGGTGCTGGCCCGCCTGGTCACACAGTTCGGCCGCATCCGCAACGGGAACCTGTCGCTGCCGCTCGAGCCGTTCAAGAATCCGGGAGAGGTCCGCCCCACCCCGGTCGAGCAAGGCCTCGCCGGGAAACTCATCGGGGGCCGCGACGAGCGATCCATCGCCAACGCCCAGCAGTTCTTCTTTATCGATAAGGGGCGCAGTGAGGGCGTCGTCCCCGGCGACGTGTTCGAGGTGTACCGCCCTGCGGCGGGCGAGTTGGGGTCCCCGTCCGAGGAAGTCCGCGCGGTGCTGATGATCGTGCACACCCGCGAGCATTCCTCGACGGCGCTCGTGTTGGAGATCAATCACCCGGGCCTCGATGCCGGCCTTCCGGTGCGGCTGATCAAGAAGATGCCCTCCTGACCGGCGGCCGGGCCCGTTCGACGGGCCCGGCGCGTGCCTGCCGTGATTCTCACTCTGCATCTCCTCGCCTTGGTGCTGTACGGATTGGCCACGGCGCTCACGTTGGCGCCATTTGTGGGCCTGCGCGCGCCGCCGCGACTCCTGACGATCGCCCTCCCCTGCGCCGGTGCCGCCCTGCACGTTGTGGCGGTCTCGCAGCTCACGCTCGTCGGAGTCGCGCCGGCCCTTTCCATGCTCGCGCTCTGCCTCGTGCTGCTGCAGCTCGCGACCGAGCGGCTGGTGCGCGGCTCGGCCGTGGGTTTCTTCACGGGGCCGCTCGCCGCCGGGCTCGTCGGCCTGGCCTTGCTCATCGGCCTCGCACCGGGTGCCGAGCCCTCCGCCGGACGCAACGTCTGGCTTATCTTGCATGTCGCCCTCAGCGTGATGGGGCTGGCCCTGCTCGCGCTGGCCTTCATCGCGGCGGCGCTGTACCTGTTGCAATTCCGCGAGCTCAAGGCCCGGCGCTTCGGTCAGGTGTTCCAGTTGTTCCCGCCGCTCGAGCGGCTCGACCATTTGAACCGCGTAGCGCTCGTTGCCGGATTCCCGGCGCTGACCCTGGGCGTGCTGCTGGCGCTCGGCTACGCCGCCCGCTTTGCCGGCGGCCTCCACGTGGGGAAGGCCCAGATCGTGTGGGGTCTATTCACCTGGGTGGTGCTGGGGTGGGCTACATGGGTGCGCGTGGTGCGCCACTGGGGCGGGCGGCGCGCCGCGTTTGCCAGCATCGCCGGGTTCTCGGCGGTGCTTCTCGTCTATCTGGCACTCAAGCTTGCCCAGCCGGGCGCCGAGCGATTCTTGTGAGCGACTCTTTCACGAGTGCGATGGGCATCAAAGTCCTGGGCGTCAACCACCGCACCGCGCCCCTGGAGGTGCGGGAGCGCTTTGCGCATGGGGCGCACGAGGTGCCGGGTGCTCTGGCGCGGGTCATGGCCGCGGGCGCCAGCGGGGGCGTGTTGCTGTCCACGTGCAATCGCACCGAGTTCTACCTCGTCGCCGATGAGGAGCGCGTCACGCCCGTCGTGTGGGACCTGCTCGGTGAGCGGTTGCCGGGTGGCACCGCCGCGCGGGAGTACGGCTACATCGCCCGCGACCGCGATGCCGTGCGTCACCTCTATCGAGTGTCGTCCGGGCTCGATTCAATGATTCTGGGCGAATCCCAGATCCAGGGACAGGTGCGCGATGCGTGGGAGGCGTCGCGCGCCCAGGCCGGGCCCGTGTTGCACCGGCTGTTCCAGACCGCGCTCCACGTCGGCGCGCGCGTCCGCACCGAGACCGCGCTCGGCTCCGGGACCGCCTCGGCGGCCTCGGCGGCGGTGGCTGTGGCGGGGAAGATCTTCGGAGACTTGGCCGGGCGCACCGCCCTGATTCTCGGGGCAGGGGATATGGCGGAGCTGGCCGCCACCTGCCTCAGTGACGAGGGTGTGCAGGTCAGCCTGGTCGCGAATCGCACGCACGAACGCGCCCGCGTCATCGCCGAGCGGCTCGGAGCCCGCGCCCTCACGCTCGACGAGGCGTGGCCTCACTTCGCGACGGCCGACATCGTGCTCTGTTCGACCGCCGCCCCCCACGCCGTGGTGACGTGGGACCGCGTGGGGGCGGTGATCGGTGGGCGGAGGGGACGGCCGCTCTGCATCCTCGATCTGGCCGTGCCCCGGGATGTGGATCCCGCCATTGCGCAGATCGAAAACGTGTTCCTGTACGACATCGACGATCTCCAGACCGTCGCCGCCCAGGCCAGCGTACGTCGGCGCGAGGAGATACCGGCGGCCGAGCGGATCGTCGAAGAGGAGACCGATGTGTTCTGGGCGTGGTACGGCGGGTTGGGCGTCGTGCCGGTGATCAAGGAGTTCCGGGCCCGCATGGAGGCGCTGCGTGCGGCCGAGGTCGAGCGCGCCATGCGCCATCTCGGTCACCTCGCGCCGCAGGACCGGGCCCGGGTCGAGCAGCTCAGCCAGGCGCTCCTCAACAAGTTCCTGCACCAGCCGACTGTGGCGCTCAAAGCGGCCGCCGAGCGGGGAAGCGGGTACGGCTTGCTCGAAGCGCTGCGGCGATTGTTCGGCTTGTGACCGCGACCGTCCTCGTCACCGGGGGGGCGGGCTACATCGGCAGCGTGGTCGCCGATCAGCTCCTCACCCGCGGCCACGACGTCGTCGTGCTCGACGACTTGAGTACGGGGCACCGGGAGGCAGTCCCCGCGGGGGTGACGTTCGTACACGCCGGCATCGGCGACCGCGCCGCCGTCACGGCCCTCTTCGACCGGCATCCGGTGCACGCGATCGTGCACCTGGCGGCCTTCGCGCTCGTCGCCGAGTCGGTGGCGAACCCCGACAAGTATCGAGTCAACAACGTCGGGAACGCGCGCGTTCTGTTGGACGCGGCGGTGGCGGCGGGAGTGCAGCGCTTCGTGTTTTCGTCTTCGTGCACGGTCTATGGCATCCCCGCCGCCGTGCCCATCCCCGAGGACGCTGCCACGGCGCCGATGAGCCCTTACGGCGAGACCAAGCTGGAGTTCGAGCGCGTGCTCCGTGATTATGCGGTGCGCCACCGCTTGTCGTCAGTCAGTCTTCGATACTTCAATGCGGCCGGCGCGACGGAACAGCGCGGCGAGGATCACGACCCCGAGAGCCACCTCATACCCAACGTGCTCGCGGTCGCGCTCGGCAAGCGTCCCGCCGTGGACATCTTCGGGACCGACTACCCGACGCCCGATGGCACCGCCGTGCGCGACTACATTCACGTGGATGATCTCGCCGATGCGCACGTGCGTGCGGTCGACTTGACGCCGGACGGCGCGATCGCCCTCAACCTCGGCACCGGACAAGGCAGCTCGGTGCGGCAGGTGGTGGACCTGGCCCGGCGCCTTACCGGTCACGCGATCCCGGCGACCGACCAGCCGCGCCGGCCGGGCGACCCGCCCGCGCTCGTGGCGGCGGCACAGCGAGCGGCCGCCGTGCTCGGCTGGCGCCCGCGGCGATCGAGTCTGGAAGAGATTCTCGCGAGCGCGTGGCGCTGGCACCGCGCGCACCCGCGCGGGTACAGGAGCTGACTCCGTGGAGGCAAGCGTGCTGCTACAGGTCGGACGAGCGGTCCCCACTACGCCGTGGGAGCTGGTGCTCACGTCGAGCCGCGAGACGCAATTCGTGCTCGCCGTGCTCGCCGTGTTTTCGGTCGTCTCGTGGTACTTCATCGTGCTGAAGTGGTGGCAGTTCCGTCGCATGCGGCAGCTGGGCGATCGCTTCCTCGCGGAGGTGGAGAAAGCGCCACGCCTCGAGGACGCCTATCACGCCGCGATGCGCCTCCCGCCCTCGCCCTATAACCGGTTGCTGCGCGAAGGCATTCACTTCTTCTCCGAGCTGAGGCCGGGGAGCTTGAAGCCGAGTGCCGCGGCAGGCGCTGCGGCGGCGCCGCAGACCGCGCTCACCACGACGCAGCTCGAGGCGCTGCGTATGGTGCTCGCCAAAGAGGTCGCCGCCGAGCGGGACGGCGCGGCCCGCTTCATTCCATGGCTCGCGACATTCGGGTCGGTGAGCCCGCTGCTGGGCCTGCTCGGCACCGTGCTGGGCGTGATGGATGCCTTCATCGGGATCGCCATCGGCGGGTCGGGGAACATCTCGGCCGTCGCGCCCGGCGTCGCCGAAGCGCTGGTCACGACGGTCGCGGGCCTCGCCGTGGCCGTTCCCGCCGTCATCGCGTACAACATCTTCGTCAACCGCCTCGGCCTGTTCGCCGGGGAGCTCGAGGGCTTCGCGCAGGAGATCATCGCGACGCTGGCCCGCGAAGGACGGCTCTAATGGCGGGACTCCTTGGAGGCGCCGGCGGAGGGCTGCGGGGCCACGGTGAGCTGCCCCTCAATGCCGATATCAACGTCACGTCGCTCGTCGACGTGGCCTTCGTGTTGTTGATCATTTTCATGATCACGGCCCCGATCATGCAAGGCGGCGTGGACGTGCGACTGCCCCGCGCGCAAGCCCGTCCGCTCGAGCCCAAGGAAGGCCTGGTCGTCACGCTCGATCGCGACGGGCGGATCTTCCTGGATCAGGCCGCCCTCACCTACGACGACTTCCGCGCGACATTCCCCGCGTTCGTGCGAACCAAACGCCCGTCGGGGGTGTATCTGCGGGCCGACGGACGTGTGGCGTACAGCAGCGTGGTACAGGTCCTGGCGATCATCCGGGCGTCCGGCATCCAAGACGTCGGGTTGGTGGCGGAGCCGGAGACCGTAGGACCGTGAACGGTCGCAGTTTGGGGCTCGCGGGCACGATCGCCGTGCACGGTGCCGCCTTGGTGCTGCTGATGGGCGCCACGACGAGCCGGAAGCCGCTGCCCCCCACGTACACGGTGCACCTGGTGGCGGCCCCAGCGCCGGATCAGGAGACGCGCAAGGCGCCGCAGGCATTCGAGCGGCCCGCGGAGGAAAAGCCGGCGCCCGTACCGGCGGCCAAGCCACCGCCCCGGAGCAGCACGGTGTCGCGGGCGGCGCCGCCGCCCACGCAGGACGCCACGCGTCGCGAGGCGGCGCCGCGCACGACGTCGACGAACGAACCCCTGCCGGGGGAGCGTCCCTCCACCGGCAACGACGTCGCCAGCGTCAGTACCGAAGGCGTGACGTTCCCGTTTCCGGAGTACCTGCAGAACATCATGACGCAGGTGCTGCGGCGCTGGCAGCCCGAGCGCGGTACGGCTCTCGAAGCGGAGGTCTCGTTCTTCGTGCATCGCGATGGCTCCGTGACCGGCCTACAGTTCATCCGTCGGTCCGGCAACTTCGCCTTCGACCTGGAAGCCCTGGGCGCCGTCGAGGAGTCCAGCCGCTCCCTGGCCTTCGGCGCCTTGCCGAAAGACTGGCACGACGACGTGTTGTTCGTGCGGTTTTACTTCGCGCCGCGGAGACAATAATGGCGGGCAGGCGGTCAGGCGGCCTGGCGCTCGGCATCGCGGTGGTGCTACTCACCGCCGGTCCGCGCGTGCACCTGTCAGCCCAAGACACCTCCCGCATCGACCGCGGCGTCCGCATCGGGATCATCTACCGGCCCGGCGTGCGCCCCGGCTTCGTTCTGCTGCCGCGGCAAGTCGGCGGACTCGACTCGGCGCGTTCGATCATCGCCCGCGATCTGGATTACAGCGACCGCTTCGAAGTGATCACCCTCCCGGGGGGCGACTCGATTCGACTGGCGTCGACGACCCCTCCTCCGGTCCGCGGGCAGGCCACCGCGCGACCCACCGCGGGCGGGGGCGCGCAGGCGGCCACGCTCAACTACCCGCTCTATCAGGCGCTCGGCGCGGACTTCGCGCTCGACCTGACGCTGGCGGGCGATACGGCCGTCGCCACCCTGCACGACATCGCAGCGGGCGGTGTGCGAAGGGCGATCCGCGCTCGCTTGCCGGCGGCGGGCCAGCCCGATTTCCGGCAGGCGGTGCACCGCGTCGCCGACCAGATCCTTCAGGCCGCCCTCGGCACGCCGGGGATCGGGGCCACGCGCGTGCTGTTCGTGAAGGACGGCAAGGTCTATCAGATCGATCAGGACGGGGCGGAGCAAAAACTCGTGTCCGCGAGCGATCGCCAGGCGATGTCTCCGGCCTGGGCCTCCGACGGGCGACGGTTTGCGTACATGGAGTTCCAGGCGGGGCGGGGCCAGCTGTTCGTGCAGGAGATGGCGTCGGGAAAACGGACGCCTGTGGCGACGACGGGCAAGGCGCTGGACTTCACCCCGGCCTTCTCGCCCGACGCGCAGACGCTGGCTTTCAGCCGCGCGACCGAGGAAGGCACCGATCTCTACACGATTAACCTCAAGGACAACTGCTGCTTACGGCGCTTGACCGTGGGGCGCTTTTCAGACAACTTGTCCCCGACGTTCAGTCCCGATGGGCAGCGCATCGCGTTCGTGTCGACGCGACCGGGGCTGCCGCAGATCTATGTGATGGCGCCGGACGGGACGGACCAGCAGCTTTTCGCGCCGTTCGATTACGGCGTCACCGGTTCGTCCAACGCGCCGGAGTGGTCGCCCGACGGCCAGTCGGTGGCGTTTCACCGGGACGTGGCGGGCACGTTGCAGGTGTTCGTGTTGGACGTGCGGACCCGCACAGTCCGGCAGCTCACCTCGGTCGGACGCAACGAGGATCCGACCTGGGCGCCCGACAGCCGGCACCTGGCGTTCGTATCGGATCGGTCGGGGTACCGCCAGTTGTGGATCATCGATCTCGACACCGGCCGGATCCGCCCGCTGCTGCAGCAAAGTGGCGCGCGCTTGCCGGCCTGGTCTCCACGGCTTCCGGAGGCTACCTCTTCCACCCCCTGATGGGAGATTATAGATGAAACCGGTATCGTTGCTCTTCGTGATCGGCCTCGGCGCCGCCGTCGTTGCCGCAGGCTGCGGCAAGAAGACGCCGCAGACGATCGCCCCGGTAGCCAATGCTGACTCGGCCGCGGCGGCTGAGCGGGCGCGGGCTGATTCGGCCGCCGCCGCACAGGCTGAGGCCGACCGCCGGGCACGGGAGGAAGCGGAGCGCGTGGCACGCCAGCGCGAGGCCGATTCCCTGGCGGCGCTGGGTCGCAACACCGAAGCGGTCCGCAGCACGCTCGCCTCGATGATCCACTTCGACTACGACAAGTCGAACATCCGCTCAGACGACGCCGGCACGCTCGATCAGAAAGTCGCGATCCTGCAGGCCAACCCGGAGCTGCGGATCCGGATCGGCGGGCACTGCGACGAGCGCGGCTCGGACGAGTACAACCTGGCGCTCGGCAACCGCCGCGCGCAGGCCGCCAAGCAATACCTCGTGAGCCACGGCATCGATGGCAGCCGCATCGAGACGCAGTCCTGGGGCGAGGAGCGGCCGCTCGTGGATGGTCACGATGAAACCGCCTGGTCGCAGAACCGGCGGGACGAGTTTGAGATCATCGGTGGCGGCGACAATCTCCACCAGCCGTAAGTCGCTGGTCCTGGCGCTGGGGCTCGTCGCCGGGTGTGCCCTGAAAGGGGACGTCCGGAAGGTCGAGCTCCAGGTGCAGGCTCTGCGGGGCGACGCCGCACACAGCGACTCGGTGCGGGCGGCGGAGCGGGATTCGATCCTGGCCGCCGTCCGCGCCGTGCAGCAAGCTCTCACCGTGCAGCAGGCCTACCTGGTGCAGCTGCGCGGCGACCTTCGCACCGAGCTCCTGTCGGTGCAGCAGCAGCTCGTCTCTGTCCAAGAGCTCACGGGCCAGAGCCAGCAGCGGCTCACCGAGCTGCGGACGCGGATCGAATCGCGGGCGCAGCAGCCCGACCCCGTGATCCCCTCCGGTGGCGTCCCGGTCGGACCGTCGGGAAACCCGGCGGGCCCCGGCCCCGACCAGATGTACGATCTCGCGCTGCAGCAGTACCGGCGCGGCAGCGTCTCGACCGCCCGGCTCGGCTTTCGCGAGTTCTTACGCGTCTTTCCCACCCACGAGCACGCCGCCGACGCGCTGTTCTACGTGGGTGAGAGTTTCGAAAAGGAAGCACCCGATTCGGCCGCTCCGGTGTACGACCAGGTTGTGAAGGCCTTTCCCAACTCCCCGCGCGCGCCGTCGGCTCTATACAAACTGGGTCTCCTCGCCGAGCAGCGCGGTGACAAGGTGGCGGCCCGCCGGTACTACGGGCGGGTGATCGCCAGCTACGCGCGCTCCCCCGAAGCCGATCTCGCGCGCCAAAACCAGCAACGCCTGCGGCCCTAGCCGGCCCCCCCGCTTCGGGGTTCCCCGTGTCTGACGCTCCTCCCCGCGGCGAGATGCCGTTCCTCGACCACCTCGAGGAACTGCGGTGGCGCATCCTGTGGAGTCTGATCGCGGTTCTCGTGGGCACGGTGCTCGGCTGGATGCTGCTGGATCGCATCGACATCATCGAGCTGCTGAAACGCCCCATCGCGCCCTACCTTCCCGGCGGGCGGCTCGTGTTCACCAGCCCGGCCGAACCCTTCATGCTGACGCTGAAGGTGGCGTTCGCGTTGGGTTGCCTCGTGGCATCGCCGGTGGTCATCTATCAGATCTGGGCATTTCTCTCCCCCGCGCTCTACCAGCGCGAGAAGCGCCTGATCGTCCCGTCGCTTGCGGTGGGCGTCGTGCTGTTCCTGGCGGGTGCCGTGGCCTGCTACCAGTGGTTGCTCCCAGCGGCGCTCAAGGTGCTGCTCGGCTTTCAGCGCACCGACCTGACCGCGATGATCACGATCGATCGCTATTTTGCGATGGCGGTGCCGTTCGTCGCCGGCTGCGGTCTGGTGGCGGAGTTGCCGCTCGTCGTCACGATCCTCGCGTCCCTCGGCATCGTCACGCCGCAGTTCCTGGGACGCCAGCGGCGCTACGCCATCGTGATCGCCGCGTTTCTCGCAGCGCTGCTGACGCCGCCGGACGCGGTTTCGATGATGCTCATGCTCGTCCCGCTCCTGTTGTTGTACGAGATCAGCATCTGGTGCGCCTGGGTGGCGACCCGGCGGCGCGCCCGGCGCGTCGCCGCGGCGTTGGCGCTGCTGCTGCTGGTGGGAGCGGGCGCCGTCCACGCACAGGGCACGCCTCCGCCCGACAGCGCCAAGCGCGCCGGCCCGCCTGCCACCGGCAGTGCCGTGGACACGGCGACCGCCCGCAAGCTTGGTCTCCCCACCAGCCCGTCCCGCAGCTTTCCCAAGACCGACCCGATCATGGACTCGCTGCTGAAGGTCAAGGGCTACCGCGTCACCCGCTACATGGCCGACACGCTCCTGGTGTTGGGCGACAGCCAGACGATCTTCCTGCGGCGGGAAGCCTTCGTGGACCGGGAGGGCACCCAGCTCGAGGCGGACTCGATCCGCTACCACGAGGCGAGCTGCCGGCTCGATGCCGAGGGCAAACCCGTGCTGTTCGATCAGGGCACCGTGCTGGCGGGAGAGGGGATGCGCTACGACACCTGCATCCGGCGCGGCACGGTGCGCGACGCGCTCACCCGCGTGCAGCAGGGCGGGGCGGACTGGATCACGCGGGGACGGCAGTTGACCGCGGACTCAGGGTCGAAGCGCGTGTTCGGCCGCGCCGCCGAATTCACTTCCGACCAGCAGCCTGTCCCGGACTACCATTTTTCCGCCGGCCAGATGAAGTGGATCAACAAGAGCACCATGGTGGCGCGGCCCGTCGTGCTCTACATCCGCGACGTTCCGATCATGTGGCTGCCGTTCATTTTCACCGACGTTCGCGCGGGGCGGCACAGCGGGATTCTCGTGCCCAGCTTCGGTCTCAACGACCTGGTGCGGCCGACCCGGGGCTACCAGCGCCACATTCAGAACTTCGGTTACTACTTCGCGATCAGCGATTACGTCGACCTGCGTGTCTCGGCGGACTGGTTTGCGGGCCGCAGCGTGCAGTTTGGGGCCGAGACCCAGTACAAATGGCTGGACCGTTTCGTACAGGGGAGGTTTTCCTTCACCCGCACCGCGGAGCTCGACCGCAACGCGCACGCCAGCCGTATCGCCTGGTTCCACAACCAGAGCTTCAACGCGCGGACGCAGTTCAATGCCAGCGTCGACTACGCCACCAGCGGGTCCGTCGTGTCGCGTAACAGTCTCGACCCCTACCAGGCGACCGCGCGGCTGGGGTCGCATGCGAGCTTTAACAAGCAGTTCTCGTGGGGCAGCCTGAGCGTGGGCGGCAGCCGCAACCAGGAGGTGTCGAGCGGCCAGGTGAGCCAGAGCTTTCCGGAGATCCACCTCGCCCCCTCGGGGGTGAACATCGGCACATTCTTCACCTGGTCACCCAGTTTCTCTTTCACGAACGCCCAGACCTTTCACACGGCGGCGGGATCGTTGCTCATCCCGGGACTGCCGGGCAGCACACTTCCCGTGGATACGGTGCCGCTGTTCGCCGACGACCGCAGGACCTCCATCAGCATCCAGACGCCCCTGCGCATTGGGCGGTGGAACTGGGGGAATACCCTCTCCATCAACGACGTCGTCAGTAATCGCAGGCAGGAGTTCCTGATTCCCGATTCCACGGTGCCGGGTGGCGTCCGGCACGTCACCTATGCGCAGACGTTCAGCACCGAAGTCGACTGGCAGACGAGCATCAACCTGCCGGGGGTGCTCATGGGGACCTGGAAGCTCCAGCCGGGCATCGGGATCATCAACACGACGGGCGGTCCGTTCATGCTCAAGAACCAGTTCTCCGGCGGAGCATTCGTCCAGCAGGGGAAGCGCCTGGCGTTCACCGCGAGCATGTCGCCGGCCTTCTTCGGATTCTTCCCCGGCGTAGGGCCGTTCCAGCGCATTCGCCACACCGTGTCCCCGATCATCAGTTACCAATACGCCCCCGGCGTGCGGGTGCCCGAGGCGTATGCGCGCGCGTTCGATCCGACCGGCCAGAAGCTGAACGCGCGCAGCGACCCGCAGCAGACGATTAGCTTGGGCCTCTCCCAGAACTTCGAGGCGAAGCTGAAAACGGCCCCGGGCGACACGACGACGGAGCCGCGGAAGATCCGCCTCCTCTCCATCAATACCAGCTCGATCGCCTATAACTTCGAGCAAGCCAAGATCCCGGGACACACCGGCTGGCAGACCTCGACCCTCAGCAACACGATCGCGTCCGACCTGCTCCCGTTCCAGCTCTCGATTACCCACGACTTGTGGCGCGGCGCCGTCGGCAGCGACAGCGCGAAGCTCGACCCGTTCTTGACGAGCGTCTCCACCGGGTTCACGATCACCCCCGCGACACTGCAGGGAGTCGGGCGTCTGCTCGGCTTGGCGGGCTCGCGCGCGGCCGCGACCCCCACGGTCGACAGCACGGGCGGCACTCCTCCGGTCGGTCAGACCGGCCCGTTCCGGCCTAACCGGACCGGCTTCACCGGCGGGGGCTTGGGGGGAAGGGCGTTCAACCTGCAAGTGAACTACACCAGCAACCACACCCGTGGGGAGGCTGCGCTCGGTGGGAGCCGTGCCGGCCGGCAGTTCACCACGCTGTCCCTCAACTTCAGCCCCACCGACCACTGGACCGCGAGCTGGCACAGCTCCTACGACTTTGGGACGCGCCAGTTCGCCGATCACTTCCTCAGCTTCCAGCGCGATCTGCATCGCTGGCGCGCGAGTTTCGTCTTCTCGAAGAGCGCCAACGGCAATTTCGCCTTCAGCTTCAACATCGCGCTGATCGACCAGACGGACATCAAGTTCGACTACGACCAGCGCACTTTCGCGGCCCCATGAGGCGGTCGATCGCGGGACTCTGTCCTCGCGCGGTGACACCACCAGCCGGGCCGTAATCCCTAACCGCATGTGAATCAGGGACTTCCCCCTGGGCACGACGCGTGCCTAGGGGAAGGCCGTACTTCGTCCTGAGGATTCAACCTATGCGTCGTGCGCTGCGATACTCCGCGTTGCTCCTGGCCATGGCGGTCGCCGCCTGCCAGGAGACGCTGTTCACGTCCGCTCCATCCATTCCCAACAACCTCAGCTACGAGCTCGAACCGAGCGGCGACCCGAATCGCCCGCTCGGCATTCTGCTGGTGTGGGACGTCGTGTCCGACGTCAATCTTGCGAGCTACCGCGTGTACTCCCGCGGATCGAGCTCCGGTTCGTTCAGTCTGCGCGGGGAGACGACGTCGAACACCTTCCACGACAACGGCGTGCCGTTCCTCGAGTACTTCGTGACGGCCGTGGACGACGCCGGCAACGAAAGCGACGCGAGCAACGTGATCACGGTGGACGAGCGGCTGCAACTCGACCGGCCGTCGAGCCTGTCCTCCATCTCGCTCAACGGCGCGATCCACCTCGAGTGGGCGGACAACGCCTACTTGACGAACCCGACGCGCTTCAAGTGGTACCGGATCTACAGCGCGTCATACGACCTCGACACCGGGTTGTGCGGCGGCAGCTGGTCGCTCGAGGGTACGACCATCGCGCCCGAGTTTCTGGCCAGCGCCCTGACGAACGGCTCGCCGCGTTGCTTCGGCGTGTCAGCCGTCAGCACCGAGGGCTACGAGAGCCTGTGGTCGCCGCTGCGCCAGGACACCCCGCGGCCCGACGCGCGCAACCTGCTGGTATTCGCCCTGCAGCAGGACGCGACCAAGGCGGGATTCCGCTTCTGGAACGACGCCAACAACGACGGCAGGGGGCAGAGCGCGGAGCTTGGGCTGGTCGAGAACGGCAACGCGGCCGACATCGACTTCCGCATCACGCGAGGGGTCGGCGATACGCTGTGGATCGAGCCGGTGTTCAGCGGCACACGCATGCAGGTGTACAGCCAGGTCGCCGACCTCACGTCGATCGACTTCGCGCCGGCGGCGGGGTACAGCCGTATCGCACTCCAGGCGGTCCCCACGTACGGATACGTGTTCGAGATCGTGGAAGGCACGCAGCTCCGATACGGGGCCTTGCGGGTGTCCCATGTCAGTCGCGACTACGTGATCTTCGATTGGAGCTTTCAGACCGATCTGGGCAATCCCGAGTTGATTCGGAGGGCGGGTCTGTCGACGTCCCTTTCGACGGGTTTCCAGGTGAGAGGGTCTCAATAACCAGGTAGAGCAAGGCGCGAACGCCCTAGGGGCACGGCAATGCCGTGCCCCTACGTGCGTCTGGGGCGTTGGAGACGTAATATCCCTGCGCAATGCCAGCGCCAATCACATTAGACGGTCGTTCCCTGACCATCGCCGACGTCGTCGCCGTGGCGCGCGGCAACGCGGCGATCGCCCTCGATCCCGAGTCCCTGAAAGCGGTCACGGCGTCGCGCCGGGCCGTCGAGGCCGCGGTGAGCGGCGGCCAGACCGTCTACGGGGTCAATACGGGGTTTGGGAAGCTGGCCCACGTCCGCATCCCGGCCGACCAGGCGCGCCAGTTGCAGCTCAACCTCATCCGCAGCCACGCGTCCGGCGTGGGCGAGCCGCTGCCGGTCGACGCCGTGCGGGCGATGATGCTGCTGCGCGCCAACGTGCTGGTACGGGGGACGAGCGGCGTGCGGCCGGCGCTGCCCGAGCTGCTCGTCGAGATGCTCAACCGCAAGATCCATCCGAGCGTGCCGTCGCAGGGCAGTGTGGGCGCGTCCGGGGACCTGGCCCCCCTGTCACACCTCGCCCTCGCGATGATCGGCGAAGGAGACGTGAAAGTCCCGCGCCCGATCACGCTCGAGGCCAAAGAGGGTCTGGCCTTCGTGAACGGCACGCAGGCGCAGACGGGACTCGCGGCGCTGCTGGTGCACGATGCCTGGCGCTTGTGGCGGACGGCGCACGGTGCCGCCGCCATGAGTCTCGAGGCGGTGCGTGGGTCCCCCGATCCGTTCGACGCGCGCATCCACGATGCGCGCCCGCATCCGCAGCAGCAGCGTTCTGCGGCCCTGCTGCGCGGGCTTCTCACGGGCAGCGCGATCCGCGAATCGCATCGCGACAACGATCCGCGCGTGCAGGACGCCTACTCCCTGCGTTGCACGCCGCAGGTGCTGGGCGCCGTGGGCGAGGGACTGGCGTTCGCGGAGCGGCTCGTCACCACGGAGCTGAACGCCGCCACCGACAATCCCCTCGTGTTCGGCGATGACGTACTCTCGGGCGGGAACTTCCATGGCCAGCCGATCGCGTTGGCGCTCGACGTGATCGCCATCGCGCTGACGACACTGGCGGGGCTCTCCGAGCGACGGCTCGAGCGCATCGTCAATCCCGATCTCTCGTCGGGGTTGCCGGCCTTCCTCGCGCGCGATCCGGGGCTCGAGTCGGGGTTCATGACGCCCCAGATCGCGGCGGCGGCGCTCGTCGCCGACTGCCGCGTCCTGGCGACGCCCGCCAGCGTGCAGTCGGTGCCGACCGAAGGCAACCAGGAGGACGTCGTGCCGATGGGCATGACGGCGGCGTGGAAGGCGGGCAGGATCCTCGCCAATGCGGAGCGCATCGTCGCGATCGAGTTGCTCGCCGGCGCGCAGGGCCTGGAGTACTTGCTTCCCCTCACGCCGGCACGGGGCGTCGCGCGGCTGCACGCGGCGGTGCGGAGGGCGGCCGCGGCGCTCACGGGTGACCGCCCGCTCACCGCCGACATCGAGCGGGTCGCGGCGGGGATCCGCGAGGGGACGTTCGAACCGGAGGACGGGACGGCGTGACGGCGCGCGTGGTTCGTGCCCCCCGCGGGTCCGTGAAGACCTGCAAGGGCTGGATCCAGGAAGCGGCGCTGCGGATGCTGATGAACAACCTGGACCCCGACGTCGCCGAGCGGCCCGCGGACCTCGTGGTCTACGGCGGCACGGGGAAGGCCGCGCGCGACTGGCCGTCGTTCGACGCCATTTGCCGCACCCTCCGCACGTTGGGCGACGACGAGACGCTGCTGGTACAGTCCGGGAAACCGGTGGGCGTGTTCCGGACGCATGTCGACGCGCCGCGCGTGCTCATCGCGAACGCCAACCTCGTGGCGCGCTACGCCACATGGGAGGTATTCCGCGACCTCGAGCGCCGCGGACTGATCATGTACGGCCAGATGACCGCCGGCTCGTGGATCTACATCGGCACCCAGGGAATTCTGCAGGGAACGTACGAGACGCTGGCGTCAGTCGCCGCACGGCATTTTGGAGGATCGCTCCGGGGCCGGATACTGCTGACGGGTGGGTTAGGTGGGATGGGGGGCGCGCAACCCCTCGCCGCGACGATGAACGAAGGCATCTGCCTCGCCGTGGACGTAGACCCCAGCCGCGTGCAGCGGCGCTTGGACACGCGCTATCTCGACCGCTCCACGGCGTCGGTGGACGAGGCGCTCGCCTGGTGCAACGACGCGAAGCGTCGTGGCGCCGCCCTCTCGATAGGGCTGGTCGGCAACTGCGCCGAGGTGCTGCCCGGGCTGGTGCAGCGCGGCTTTGTCCCCGACGTCTTGACCGATCAAACGTCGGCGCACGACACGTTGAACGGGTACGTCCCCGAGGGGCTTACGCCGGGTGATGCGGCCGAACTGCGGCGCCGTGCGCCGGACGAATACCAGGGGCGGGCGCGCGCGAGCATCGCGGCGCACGTGCGGGCGATGCTCGACCTGCAGCGCCGCGGCGCGGTGGCGTTCGACTACGGCAATAACATCCGCACCGAGGCGCGCGATGCCGGCGTCGCCGACGCATTCGCGATCCCCGGCTTCGTCCCGGAATACATTCGGCCGCTGTTCTGTGAAGGGAAAGGGCCGTTTCGCTGGGTCGCGCTATCGGGAGACGCGAAGGATCTGCATCGCACCGACCGGCTGGTGCTCGAGCTGTTCCCGGACAACGCGCACCTCAAGCGCTGGATCACGCTGGCCCAGGAGCGAGTGGCGTTCCAGGGGCTCCCCGCGCGCATCTGCTGGCTGGGCCAGGGCGAGCGGGCGCGCTTCGGTCTGGCGTTGAATGCCCTGGTGAAAAGCGGCGAGCTGTCCGCGCCGATCGTGATCGGCCGCGATCACCTCGACACGGGATCGGTCGCGTCGCCGTTCCGCGAGACCGAAGGCATGCGCGACGGCTCGGACGCGATCGCCGACTGGCCGATCCTGAATGCGCTCCTCAACACCGCCTCGGGCGCGTCGTGGGTGTCGTTCCACCACGGCGGAGGGGTGGGAATCGGCAACTCGCTTCACGCGGGGCAGGTGATCGTCGCCGACGGTACGGACGGAGCTGCACGTCGGCTCGAGCGTGTGCTCACGAACGATCCCGGCATCGGTGTCGCGCGGCACGCCGACGCCGGCTATCCCGAGGCGCTGGACGCGGCCCGGCGTCACGGCATCCGCCTCCCGATGCGCGAGGGGGGGGCCAACGACTGAAGACGCTCCTCGTTGGGGCGCGCCAGGTGGTGACGTGCCGCGGTCCGGCGCGCGCCCGTCGCGGCGCCGAGATGCGCGACGTCGAGGTGCTGACCGACGCCGCGGTGCTGCTGGACGACGCGCGCATCGCGTGGGTGGGTCCGCGCGCAGAGGCACCGCGCGCCGATCAGGTCACCGAGGTCACCGGTGTCATTCTTCCCGGAATGATCGACTGCCACACGCACGCCGTGTTCGGCGCCCCGCGTCTGGACGACCACCAGCGCCGCGCGCTGGGCGAGGATTACAAAGCGATCGCCGCCGCCGGAGGCGGCATCCTGCAGTCAGTGCGCGATGTGCGGGCCCGCTCCGAAGCGGACCTGGAGGCCCTGACCCGCGCGCGCCTCGCCACGCTGCTCGCGCACGGCACCACCACCATCGAGCTGAAGTCCGGCTACGGCCTCGACCTCGAGGCCGAGCTGAAGCAGCTGCGGGTGATTCGCCGGCTCGCCGAGACCCAGGCCGCCACGCTCGTCCCGACCTTTCTCGGCGCCCACGAGGTGCCGCCCGAGCATCGCCGCGATCGGGCGGGGTACGTGCGTCTCGTATGCGAGCAGATGATTCCCGCCGTCGCGGAGGGGAAGCTGGCCCGTTGCTGCGACGTGTTCTGCGAGCCGGGAGTCTTCAGTCCGGCTGAAGCGCGGGCCATCCTCGCCACCGCGCAGCGCCACGGCTTGGCGTTGAAGCTCCACGCCGACGAGTTGGAAGGGTCAGGGGGGGCGGAGCTGGCCGCGGAATTGGGGGCATTGTCGGCGGATCACCTCGCCGCCGTGTCGGACGGCGGCGTGCGAGCGCTCGCGGCCAGCGGCACCGTCGCGGTCCTGCTTCCCGCGACCATGATCTTCCTGGGCAAGCGCAGTCAGGCGCCGGCGCGCCGCCTGATCGAAGCGGGGGCGGCGGTCGCCCTGGCCACCGACTTCAACCCCGGCACGTCGCCGACGGTCAGTTTGCCGCTCGTCATGGCGCTGGGAGTGTCCCAGTTGGGCCTGCGTCACGCTGAGGCGTTGACGGCGGTCACCGTGAACGCCGCGGCCGCCCTGGGACTCGCCGGGGAGCGGGGCCAGCTCGCCCCGGGGTTCGCGGCCGACCTCGTCGTGGCCGCTGTGGAGGATTGGCGGGAAGTGGGCTACTGGATCGGGGCGAACGTCGTAAGCGCCGTCTGGACAGGGGGTTCGGCTTGTCCCGCTCCCACCGTCCCGGTATCTTAGAGCTTCCATGTCCAAGCTTGAGCAGCTCAAAGACAAGGCCAAGGGCCTCGAGGCGAAGGACCCCAAGAAGGCCGTCGAGGTCTGGCTCGAAGCGCTCAGGACGCAGGAGTCGGACACCGAAGCCAACCCCGACCTCTCGATCTACAACCGCATCGGGGATCTCTACATCAAGTTGAAGGACCCCGGCCAGGCGGCGGATTTCTACGACCAGGCGGTCGATAAGTACGCCGAGCTCGGCTTCCACAACAACGCCATCGCCATGTGCAACAAGGTGCTGCGCAACGCTCCGGCGCGGCAGTCGACGTACCTGAAGCTCGCGAAGCTGTATGCGGCGAAGGGTTTCATGACGGAGGCGCAACAGAACTTCGTGCAGTACGCCGAGCGCATGCAGAAGGCCGGCAAGATCGAACATGCGTTCGCCGCGCTGAAGGAGTTTACCGATATCTCGCCCGAGAGCGAGCGGCTGCGCGAGATCCTCAGCGACCATCTCCAGATGTACGGCGGCGACCCCGGCGCCGGGAGGCGGGCGTCGACGCCAAAGATCAACGTGCCGCACGCGACCGGCCCGGGCGGCGACGACGTCACCAAGTCGGGGAAGCGCAAGACGTCGAGCCTCGTCTTTCTCGATCTCGATGAGCCCGCGCATTCCAAGACGAAACCGAGGCCGACGCCCGCGCCGCCTCCGGTCGCGAAGCAGGTGGTCGAGGAGTCGCTCGAGATCGAGACGACGAACCTCGCCGAAGCGGAGGCCGAAGACACCGGATCGGTCGAGACCGGTGGGATGCTGGAGGGTCTCGAGACGACGTCGTCCGATTTCGGCCAGGTGCGCGCAACCAGCCCCAGGACGCCGTCCATCCGCGAGGAGCTCGACCCCGCGAGTCTCGAGCTCGACACACTCAGCGAGCTCGAGCCGACCGTTTCCGCGGAGGCCGAGGACGCGGAGGCCGACGACGTGGAGGCGGACGGCCTAGAGGACGCGGAGTTGGTGCTCGAGGGTGATGTCGACGTCGCGCCGGCACCTCCGCGGGCGCCGCCGCCCCCGCCTCGGGCCCAGCCCCTCCCCCCCAAGGCTCCGCCCCCGAAGGCGCCGCCGCCGAAGCTCACGCCGCTCAAGATGCCCGGCGCGAAGCCGCCGGGGCCCGCGACGGTGCGGCCCGTCGTGCCGAAGCGTCCCTCGGCGCCCACGCCCGCCCCGGCTCCGCCCAAGCGGAAGACGGCGGTGGAGGTGCCGCCGCTCGAGCTGGAGCCCGACTTCGAGACGGCGACCACCGACGCGAGCCACGACATCGACGATCGGCCGCTCATCGAAGAGAGCCGGGAGCATTCGCCCTTCCTGCAAACGGAAGAGGATACATCCATTTCCGTGGGTGGCCGCAAGTCGGGGTACATCAACCTCGGCATCGACGGCGTCATCAACCAGAGCGACCAGTCGGAATCGCTCGTCTTCTCAGGGATAGAAGAGACGCCGGCGGCCGCGGGGATCGACGAGCTCGAGTCGCGCGTCGCCGACAACCCGGATGACCCCGAAGGGCACCAGGCGCTGGGCGAGGCGTTGATCGAGGATGGGCAACGCGATCGCGGTGTGGAGGAGTTGGACCTCGCGACGGCGGGGTGGGAGAACGCCGGCAACCTGGAGCAGGCGCAAACGTTGGTGGAAGAGATTCTGCGGCTCGATCCCAACAGCGTGCGTCACCGCCAGAAGGCGGTCGAGTTTTCGTTCAAGGCGGGGGATAAGACCAAGCTGATCGACGCCTACCTCGAGCTGGCCGATACGCTGCTGCGCACCGACCTGCCCGAGAAGGCGCGCGCCGTGTACCAGCGGGTGGCGGAGCACGACCCCCGGAGCGAGCGCGCCAAGGCGGCGCTCGCGATGCTGGCGCCGGTGGCGGCGCCGGCCAAGCCGGAAGGCAAGGTCAAGGCCAAAGACGCCAAGATGAAGGTGCGCGACGAGGCCGACCTGGACGGGGACTTCGTGGACCTCAGCTCGATGATGATGGAAGATGAGGCGCCCGCCAAGGACAGCCGGATGACCGTGGCGGACGAGGAGCCGACGGGGGACGAAGAACAGGATTTCCACGACATGCTGGCGCGGTTCAAGCAGGGCATCGACGAGAACATCGACGAGACTGATTTCCAGTCGCATTACGATCTCGGGGTCGCGTTCAAGGAGATGGGCCTGCTGGACGAGGCGATCGCGGAGCTACAGAAAGCGCTCCGCGCCCCGGACGGGAAGCTCCGCACGTCCGAGATGCTGGGCGTGTGCTTCTTCGAGAAGGCGGCGTACGGCGTGGCCGAGTCGATTCTGCGGCGCGGCCTCGAGCTGCCCGCCTCGGGCGACCAGGAGCGGTTGGGGATCCTGTACTGGCTGGGCCGCGCGCTGGAGGAGCAGGGCAAGAAGGCCGACGCGCGCGACCTGTACGGCCGCGTGTTCGCCGTGGACATCCGGTTCCTCGACGTGGAGCAGCGCGCCAAGGCGCTCGCCAAGGCGCGGTAACATGAGCTCCCCGGTCGCGCTGCCCCGGATCGCGCTGCGCGACGTGCAGGGCCCCGTGGCGGCGGAGCTCGAGCAGGTCGTCGACGAGCTGCGCCGTATCATCGCGGCGGACTTCCCGATCATCAGCGAGGTGAACGAGCACCTGCTGCGCATGAAGGGAAAGCTGTTCCGCCCCACCCTGTTGTTGCTGAGCCATCGGGCGGCGGGCGGGAGCGACCCGCGCGCCGTGACGCTGGCGGCGGTGGTCGAGCTGATCCACCTGGCGACGCTGGTCCACGACGATTCCGTCGATCACTCGGCGCTGCGGCGCGGCCTGCCGACGATCAACGCGCTGTTCTCGCACCAGATCGCGGTCATCATGGGCGACTACCTCTATTCGCGGGCGATCATCGAGCTGGTGCGGCTCGACGACCCCATGCCGCTCCGGGTATTGGCGCGGGTGACGAACGAGATGACGGTCGGGGAGATGCGCCAGCTCGAGGCGCACGACAAGCTGGCGTACGGCGAGGCGGCGTACGACCAGCTGATCCGGGCCAAGACGGCATCGTTGCTGTCGGGGGCCTGCGAAGTCGGCGCCCTGACGGCGGCGCCGGCGTACCGCCAGGCCCTCGCGCGGTTCGGCATGCTGCTCGGTATGGCGTTTCAGATCACCGACGACCTGCTCGACTACACTCAGCCGGAGGCGGTGACGGGGAAGCCGTCGGGGCTCGACTTGCGCGAGCACAAGGTGACGCTGCCGCTCATCGCCGCCCTGGTGCGCGTGCCGCCGGCGGAGCGGCGCGTGGTGGCGCGCTTGATGGAGACGGCGGAGCCGTCGGACGAGCTGGTCGCGGAGGTGATTCGCGTCGTGGAAGCGGCGGGCGGGCTCGAGACGGCGCGGCGGCGCGCGCTCGACCTGGCGCAACAGGCGGAGGCGGAGCTCGACGTGTTGCCGCCGTCCGCGGCACGGGACGCGCTGCAAAGCAGCATCGCCTACGCCGTGGAACGGCGCAGCTAGTGGCGCACGGACCGCGCCGGCCGCTCTTTTATTTCGGTGTGCTCGCCGCGGGGTTCGTGCTCGGCGGGCTGGTGCATGCGTTCCTGCAGCGGTTTCTGCCGCAGGGGCCTGCGAAGGAGATCTTCACGTGGTCGGTGACGCCGACCATCGGGCCGGTACACTTGGACCTGCTGGTCGTGTCGATCACCCTTGGGCCGATCGGGCTCGACGTGTCGCTGCTCGCGGTGGTAGGCGTCGCGATCGCGTACTTCGTCGCCCGCTCGCTCTTCTAAACGAGGCACCCATGTTCGGCAATCTCGGCTTTACGGAAATCGCGATTCTCCTTTTGATCCTCGTGCTGTTCTTCGGGGCGAAGCGCATTCCCGAGATCGGCGCATCGATCGGGAAGGGCATCAAGGAGTTCAAGCGGGGCCTGAAGGATGAGGCCGTGGAGCCTCCCGCGCCGAGCTCCTCCGAGGCACCGCTGCCGCCGGCGCAGAGCGCCGGCCCCAAGCGGCTGAGTCAGTAGGGGGTCACGATGTTCGGCAATCTGGGCGGGGGCGAGATCGTCATCCTGCTGCTCATCGTGCTGCTGGTGTTCGGCGCCAACCGGCTGCCGGATGCGGGGCGCGCGGTGGGGAAGGGGCTGCGCGAGTTCAAGCGCGCCCTGTCGGACGCGGAAGACTCGATCCAACGCCCTCCCGACGAACCACCGCCACGCGACGCCAAGCCGAAGCGCTTGGTGGAGTAGCTAGAGCGCAGCCTCGGCCGACGCCTGGGTGCGGAAGATCTCCTTGCGCCGGTCCACGATCTTGGCTTTGGCGCGCAGCGCATCGACGTACTGCTGAATCCGCGCCTGGCGCACCGCTGTCAGCAGCTGCGTCCGCTGGGCTTCCTTTTGCGCCAGCCACGCCGTCGAGTCGGCCGTCTTGCGGGCGAGCGACTCGATGATGAAATCGCCGCCCTCCCCGACGATCGCGCCGCTGCGCTCACCCACCCGTAGCCCAAAGGCCGCCCCCACCACCAGGGGCTCACGCGCCAGATAATTGGGCGGCTTGATGCGCGTGAACGGGCCCAACCGCTGGACCGGGAGACCGCGCGTGCTGCCGGCCTTCAACAGGTCGGGGATCCCGCGCAGCGCCGCCGCCAGAGAATCGGCGCGGTGGTGCGCGATCGCCTTCTGCTTCTCGAGCTTGACGGCGGCGACCACCCGGTCGCGGACGTCCGCCAGCGGCGGCACCCCTTCGGGGACGAGCGAGTCGAGCCGGAAGACGTAGTAGGCCGGCTTCGCCTCGATGATAGGACTGGTCTCGCCGACGTGCGCCTCGAACGCCCAGACGCTCACGTCGGGAATCCGGTAGCGGCCCAGCTCGAGCGGCGCTCCATCGACGATGCGTTGCACCGGTGAGAGCGGCAGGTTGAAGCGGTGCGCCGCGCTGTCGAGCAGGGCGCCGTTCTGCTGGTCCGCCGCCAGCCGCTCCAGGCTGTCGACCCGCGCCTCGACGGCTTCGAGGTGCGGGCCCTGAAGCTCGATCGGCACGAGAATGTGACGCAGCTTCAGCGAGTCGCCTTTCACGGCGTCCACGCGGATCAGGTGGTAGCCGAACTGCGTCAGCACCGGCGCCGACACCCGCCCGGGCGCGAGCGTCTTCGCGGCCGCCATGAACTGCGGGTCGAACGCCTGCTCGGTGCGCTTCACCCACCCCAGATCGCCGCCCTGCTTGCCGCTCACCGTGTCGGCCGACTCGCGGCGCGCCACGTCTTCGAACTTCGCGCCGCCGAGCAGTTGGGCGCGAACGCGGGCGACGCGCGCACGAGCCGCCGCGCTGTCGGCCGCGAGGGGGAGGCGGGGGACGGCTACGAAGCGCACGAACGCCCGCGCCGGCCGCTTGAAGTCATCCGTGTGGGCCGCGAGGTAGCGCTGCAGCTCGGCGTCGCTCACGGGGATCGAGTCGGTGACGAGGTAGGGCCAGACGGCGAGGGCCGCCACGGTCACAGAATCGTGCTGGTCCCGGTAGATCCGCCACAGTTTGGCGTCGGAGATGTAGACGTCGGACGTGAGGTACTGCGCCAGCTTGATCTGCGGGATGCGGTCGCGGTAAATCGCCTCGATCTGCATCAGCGTGGCGCGGTCGCCCGACTGCAGGAATTGCTGCCACTTGCGAAGGTCGAACTGGCCGTTGGTCTGGAACTGGGGATCGCGCATCACTTCGGGCGGCGGCGAGGTGCGGGCCGCGTCGAGGATCTCTTCGTCGCTGACTTGAATGCCGAGCCGCCCGTACTCCTGCTGCAGCAGGATGTCCTGGATCAGCTGGTTCGTTACCTGCTCCTGAATCTGTTGCTCGTCTTCGCGCGCCAGCGTCGCCACGCCCGACTGCTGGCGATACTGCTCGTACGCCGCCTGCAGGCGCTGCTGGTACACAGTGATCGGGACCTCGCGGCCGTTCACCTTCAGCACGATGTTGGCGCTCGGCTGGAGGATCTGCATGACCTGGCCGATGGCCAGCCAGAGCACGAACGAGCCGGCGAGGATGAAGAACACATACTTCGCGTTGGAGCGCATCGCGCGTAGCATAAGGGCGCTAAAGCTAGAAACGACAACACACAAACTCAAGCGACCGAGGCCGCGTCTGATTGACAGCGACGCCGGCCGGACACTATCTTCGTCCAATTCCCACATAGACTTAGGGCGTGGCCTACACCAGCGAAATAGAGAAGCTCGAACGCCGTTGGGCCGAGAACCCGAAGGGGCGCAATTTTGCGCCCCTGGCCGACGCCTATCGTAAAGCAGGAGAACTAGATAGGGCCATTGAGCTGTGTCAGAGCGGGCTGGAGCGCCACCCCGACTATGTGAGCGCCCATATCGTCTACGGGCGCTGCCTCATCGACACGAAGAATGACGCCGGGGCCCAGCAGACGTTCCAGAAGGTCCTGGCGCTCGATCCCGAGAACATCATCGCCCTGAAGATCCTCGGCGACATCGCCGAGCGGAACAGCCGATTCGACGAAGCGGTGGATTGGTTGGCTCGCCTGCTCAACGCCGACCCGATGAACGGAGAGGCCGCCGAGCACCTGGCGCGCGCCAAGGCCAAGGCTTCCGCGGCGAAGCCGACCGCGCCGATGCCGAAGCCCGACTTCGTGGTGGAGCACACCGACCAGAGCGAGCCCATCACCCCGGTGGCCGCGGCGGCCAAGCCCTCGCCCGACGTCGAAACGTTCGACGGTACGCTCGACTTCAACGCCGCGGCCCACGCCGCTGCGAAGGCTGAGGGGCTCGAGGTGCAGGAAGACGTCGAGCTCAACTCGCAGCAGATCGAGCAGGTCGATGTCATCGGCCTGGCGCGCACGCAATACGAAGGCAGTGGGATGTTCAAGCTCGACACCCCGCCGGCCGACGCGATGCCGCCCGCGCCCGACCTGAGCGATGACGGGATGCCGCAGGTCGATCTGCCGCTGATCATGCCTGACGACAGGTCGGCCCGGCCGCCCGCGCCGCCGCGTCCGCCCGCGCCGCCCCCGGCGCCGCCTCGGGCGTCGACGTCGGTGCCGGCGGCCGTGGCGCTCTCGGACGACGACGGTGCGGCGGATACGGCCACGTTGTCGCAGGCCGAGCCGGTGCTCACCGAGACGATGGCGGAGTTGTACCTCAAACAAGGACACCAGCAGGACGCGCTGCGCGTCTATCAAGCCCTGCTCACGCAGCGGCCCAGCGACGCGCGGCTGCGTCGCAAGGTCGAACAGCTCTCGGGCGGCGGCACGACCCGGCGCGGTGGCTCCGGCGTCTCGGCCCAGGCGTTCCTGAGGGGCATCTGGGCGGGACGAGCCGCCGTCCCCACACCGATGCCCACGCCCGAGCCCGTCTCGGCGCCGGCGCTGGAACAGAGCACGCTGGAGGCGGCGTTCGACTCCGCGGAGTCGGAGTCCACGCCCGGGGAGCCGTCCCGCCCAGCGCAGGACCACATCTCGCTCGACTCGGTGTTCGGTGACGACTCGGCGGGCCGGCAGACCGCGCCCCCCGACCCCAATCCCAGCGCCAGCCCCGACGCCAACCCGAGCCCTGCAACAACGGGTGGCTTCTCGTTCGACGACTTCTTCCAAGGCGGCGCGGCGGGCGCCGCGGCAGCTGGGTCCGGTGGTGGGGGTGAGGGGGGCGGGGGGGCGGGGGGCGCCGCGAGCGAGCCGGGTGGTCCCCGCACGCCGGGCCGTTCGTCGGGACGCGCGCAGCGTCCACCTGAGGACGAGGGCGAGGCCGACCAGTTCCAGCAGTGGCTGAAGAAGCTCAAGTCCTAGTGCGCATTGCCGTGCTGAACGGCCCCAATCTGAATCTGCTGGGTGAGCGCGAGCCCGAACTGTATGGCCGCGCCAGCCTCGCGGAGATCGAGGCCGCCACCCGGGCGCAGGCGCGCGCTCTGGGCGTCGAGTGCAGTTGGACGCAGACGAACCACGAAGGCGAGCTGGTCGAGGCGATACAGGCGCTCAAGGGCCCTCCCCGCGTGGACGGCGCGGTGGTCAACGCGGCCGCCTTCACACACACGAGCCTCGCCGTGCGGGACGCGCTCCTGGCGGTTCGGGTGCCGTTCGTCGAAGTGCATCTGTCCAACATCTTCGCTCGCGAGCCGGAGCGACGGCGCTCGCTGCTCGCGGATCTCGCGGTGGGCGTGGTGACGGGGTTCGGGGCCGACAGTTATCGCCTGGGACTGGAGGGGCTCGTCGGCCATCTCAAGTCCCGCGATGGCCCTCCCCGTCCGCGCTGACCGGCGCCGCGAGCGGCACGAGGCGCTCGTCGCGCTGTTCCAAACCGAGGGGTTGGACGCGCTGCTCGTCACGTCGCGCCCCAACATCCGCTACCTCACGGGCTTCAGCGGCTCGGCAGGCGTGGCGGTGGCGACCCGTGCCGATCTGTTGCTCGTCACCGACTTTCGCTATGCCGAACAGGCGCGGGCGGAGGCGGGTGCCGTCGCCCGGGTCGAGATCGAAGCGGCGAGCGTATGGGACCGGCTCTTCAAAGAGCTCCCGACGCTGGGCCCGCTGACGACCGTCGGCTACGAAGCGCATGCCCTGACCGTCAAGGACGCGGAGCGGCTGTCGCCCGGCGGGGCGGGGAAGGCGTGGCGCTGGAAGGCGGCGGGTGAATTGGTCGAGCGGCTGCGCGCCCGGAAGGATGCGGGCGAGATCGCGGCGATCCGCGCCGCCGCGACGCTCGCGGGCGAAGCGTTGCGGCTGACGATCGCGGCGGTGCGGCCCGGCCAGACCGAGGTCGAGATCGCGGGTATGCTCGAGGGCGCGCTACGGCGATTCGGCAGCGAGGCGCACCCGTTCCCGGCGATTGTGGCATCGGGCCCGCGCAGCGCGCTGCCGCACGCGCAGACGAGCCGGCGGACGGTGGCGGCCGGCGAGTGGCTGCTGCTAGACTTTGGCGCCGTGGTGGACGGGTACTGCGCCGACATCACGCGCACGGTCGTCGTCGGGGCGCGGGCCACGGAGGCGCAGCACGCGTTGTACGATCTGGTGGCCGGCGCGCAGCGGCGCGCGCGCGAGGGCGTGCGCGCGGGGATGCCAGGCCGTGACGCGGACGCGCTGGCGCGGGATCCGATCGAGGCGCGCGGCTTCGGCGATGCCTTCGGGCACTCGACGGGACACGGGTTGGGGCTGGAAGTGCACGAGGCACCACGGCTGGCGCGCACCGCCGGGGAGCCACTGCCGCTCGATGCCGTTGTCACGATCGAGCCGGGCGTGTACGTGCCGGGCCGGGGCGGGGTGCGGATCGAGGACGACGTGCATCTCTCGGTGGACGGCCCGGTGTTGTTGTCCGATGGCCGCACGGATCTCGTGGAACTGGTGTAGGGCCCGACGGGGGGTATTTTGACGGTATGAAGCTCGACATCGTCGCGCAGCTCGTGCAGATGCTCAAGGACGCCCCCGACGTGGGCGCGATCGAGATCCGGCGCGGGTGGTTCGGGGCCTGGTCGACGGTACGGGTCTCGAAGGCGGGCCACGGCAACATGGGCATGGGGGGCGGGCACGTGCTCGTGACCCAGGCGCCCTCGGCGGGGGCGCACGCGCCGACCGCCGGCGCCGCCGGAGGTGGGGCGGCCGCGCCCGCGCCCGCCGCCGTCTCCCATCTCCTGGAAATCAAATCTCCCATGGTGGGGACCTTCTATTCGGCCCCCGAGCCGGGGGCGCAAGCCTACGTGAAGGGCGGGGCCCGGGTCAACGTCGGCCAGGTCGTGTGCGTCATCGAAGCAATGAAGATCATGAACGAGATCGAGTCCGAGGTCGGCGGCGTGGTGAAGGAAGTGTGCGTCCAGAACGCGCAGCCGGTCGAGTTCGGGCAGGTCCTCTTCCGGGTGGATCCAAATGGCTGACGCACCTGCCGTAGCCTTCAACTTCAAGCAAGCCATCACCAACATGGTGCAGCGCAACGGCTCCGACCTGCTGCTCAAGGTGGGCCGGCCGGCGACCATCCGGGTGAACGGCGAGCTGGTCGGGCTCGACACGCAGCCGCTCAAGCCCGAGGAGCTGAAATCGCTGGCCGAGCAGATCATGACGCCGCGTCAGGTGAAGGAGTTCGCCGAGCACAAGGAGGCGGACTTCGCGATCGGCGTGCCGGGGGTGGGGCGGTTCCGGACCAACGTGTA
>Ga0137418_10000472_pt1 | contig 35827 bp, 27 predicted proteins | sample CZODoug3_1_2_16f_FD_122242 | JGI IMG/M metagenome (GOLD analysis project Ga0137418, IMG submission 122242) | Vadose zone soil fungal communities from Angelo Coast Range Reserve, California, USA - CZODoug3_1_2_16fungal (Hybrid Assembly) | ecosystem: Environmental > Terrestrial > Soil > Vadose... | reverse complement strand
TCGCTGCAACTTCGCTCGATTTGGGAGCGTTACGGGTAGCGGTCTAACCAACCGAGGTACAGGCCTAGTGCTTGTAACTCCCAACTTTTTCTCCATGATACGCGGCATTGTCTTTCGCTGCAGCTTCGCTCGATTTGGGAGCATTGGGAACAACTACGGACAGAACTAGAAGACTTACGCCGTTTTAATGCTCCCAAATCGTTTGCGACTTGCTGGCGCTCGGCGTTCTTGACGTTGTCCAGATCGAATGGAGCTTCCGCCGTGGTTCCCCTTTGCGCCAGGCCAGACCTGTAAAAAAAGATGACGGATAACACCACAGGCTTTGGAACAAGCTCAGAAGTTCATCGACAGCCCCTTGATTCCCTCCAGTGGAATTGTTTCCGTCAGAACGAGCGGCTGCGCACGCTCAACCACCGGTTTTGCTGTGTACGCCTTCTGTTGCGCGTGAACCAGCACTGCGAAAGCGGCCACGAGCGCCACTCCAAGGGAGACACCAAGAGGTCTTTTCATCCAATCCTCCACACCGATTAATCAGGACTTGCGACTTAGCTCACCTTGGGAGAGATCGTAGGCCTCACCTTGCCTCGACAGCTCGAATTTGTCACCACTGCAGGCCCTAGCGAGATCGGTGGAGTCCCCGATCTGAATTCAGACACCTGAAAGTTTGCAGAAATCGCATTCGCAAATCCGCTTTGTCGAACTCTGAATATCAATTGTTGCTGCTGGCCAAAGGAAGTCGCACCTGAAAAATAGAACCTCGCCCCGGCGTGCTCTGAACTTCAATCGTGCCCGCGTGAGCCTCTGCGATCCAGCGACCAATGGATAGTCCTAGACCAACTCCTCCAGACTCCCGAGATCGGGCTTTATCAACGCGGTAAAACCGCTCGAAAACATTGGGTAAGTCCTCCGCAGCGATTCCAATCCCTGTGTCACGTACCGATGCCAACGCAGATCCATTCTCCTTAGCTACAAGAACTTCTACACGACCGCCTGTCGCTGTGTACTTTATTGCGTTATCAATTAGAATCAAAAACAGTCTTCCGAGGGCGTGCGGGTCTGCTTGAACCCAAACGGGGAAGTCTGGAATTTGTTCGTGAAAGCTGATCTGCTTAATCTCTGACAGAGTCCTACCCTGGCTGCATGAATCACGAACTATGTCCCCTAAATTCTCAGTAGAGAGCTGGAGAACCTCTGCGCCATAATCCGCTCTGGCTAGAAGCATAAGTTTTTCCACGAGATCCGAAGTTTTCTCCAAACCCGAATGGACCTGCCTAAGCGCTTCTCGATGCTCGTCCACAGTTCGGGTTTTCCGCAATGAGAGCTCCGCTCTGGTGCGCATCACGGCAATGGGCGTGCGCAATTCGTGAGACGCGTCGGCTGTGAATTGCGTAATTTTCTTAAACGCGGCCTCCAGGCGTTCCAACATACTGTTGAATGTTTCTGACAAGCGCTGCAATACGTCGCGGGTCTGCGGCACAACGAGCCGGCTCGACAGGTTGTGAATACCCACGCTTCTTGCCGCCTGAGTGATCTCATCAAACGGTGCCAACATGCGACAGCTTAGCCAGTACCCACCCACCGCCGCACACAACAAGAGGATCGGAATGGATACAAGTAACAACGTTGCAAACCGGTGCAATGCATCATAAAAGTCATCCAGCGGGGCAACGACCTGAACCAAATAAGATTGACTTCCGACTTTGATTTCCGCATTGACCATGCGGAAGGGTGTATTTTGGGATGAGAAAGTGAAGGGCCCGGTAGGGCCCCGGCTAGGTATCGTAATTTCGAACTCGTTTATGGAGGCGGAACGATAGAGCCAACTGCCCTGCTGGTCCGATACTTGCCAGAGTGCGCCTCCTGCCAGTTCCGAATGCTCCCGAAGCTCACGCTGCACCTCATCATTTCCATACGGGGAATTTCGCTCTATTAGGCCACGGACTCCTCTCACCCGATCCTGCAATGCTTCATCCACAGTCTGATGAATGCTATTGCGCATCTCGAAATAGGAGCTTAGACCGAAGAGAAACAAGACCACCGCAAGAACTGCAGAATACCAAGCTGTCAGCCGAATCTGAATGGGGAACGATTTCATGATCTAGGTTCTTCGCAGACGGAGTAACCGAAGCCCCTGACGGTCTGAACGAGTTTCGGCTCAAAGTCTTTGTCCACTTTGCTCCGGAGCAGGCGAACGAATGCATCCAGTGTATTCCCGTCTACGTCCTTCTCAAGACCCCACACACCATTCACAATTGCGCTACGGGACACGACCCGGCCGGCGCGCCTCATCAGGAGCTCAAGCAGCCTGTACTCCGTCGGACTTAGGTGAATCTCATAACTGCCCCGGCTTACACGGTGGGCTGCTGGATCTAGCATGAGGTCTGCGACTTTGATCAAAGGCAGACGGACACTTGAGCCACGTCGCGCGAGAGCGCGCAACCGAGCCAGGAGCACAACGAACGAAAAGGGCTTTGTCAGATAGTCGTCGGCCCCCAAGTCCAATGCTCTTGCAATATCCGCATTTGCATCTCGCGCAGTGAGCACCAGAATTGGCGTCTGGTCCTGGCGTCTTCTCAAGCGACGCGTAACTTCAAAACCATCCAACCGCGGGAGCATCAAATCCAAGACGATTGCATCAAAATCTGAGGACGTCGCAAATTCAAGGCCGGAGCGACCGTCAAACGCAAAACTCACCGAGTGATTTTCCTCTTCTAGCCCCTCCTTCAGGAGTTCGACCATCTCCCTTTCATCTTCGACAATAAGGATACGCATGGGTGTGATCCTCCGATTCCAGCATTAGAACCTGAAAGTTGGCTGAAATCATATATTTCTGTTTGTAGATCGCCCGTCCGTATTGCCTTTACAATGAAGAGCTTTCCACTCGTGCGTCAGGTGCGCGGCATAGGCCCCTTCTTAAGAAACGTTCGTGATTCTGAAAGTTCTCCGAATTCAATCGTGCGCGGGAGAGGGAATCAAGGGCAAGCAATGTTTGTGGTGCTGTTGGGAACTATCCGGGAGTGGGCTTATTCAGATGGCTTTCAGATTGTGTCCTTAGACTACGTGGCTCAAGGACCCCCTTAGTGACGATCATTTCAGCTAGAAGCGACGGAAAGACGGGGGCTCAATCGCTTGTTCGTACCCGCACCAGCATATCAAGGCCAGCCCGCACATGTGCTGGTGTACGAAGTGCAGCCTTTGAGCTACATAAGGCAACACATCATCGGTATCGTGGCTGGCGGCCCTGTTTCTGGTTGAATTCAATTCGCACGGGAGACGATATGAGAAAATTTAGTGGCATTGGTTTTTTGCTGGCAATTTTCGTCACGCTAACGGCATGCCAGGGAACGCAAACGACGACCGCCCCCGCGAGCGCGCCGCCCGCGGCTGATGCTGGACCCCCGCTAGTGTTGACGGCTACTGTTCCACTTGAGGGCGTGAAGGGGCGGTTCGATCATTTTGCTTCCGGCAAAGGTAAGGTGTTTGTTTCCGCTCTGGGCAACAATACAGTAGAGGTTATCGATCTCTTCCAGGGAGCCCTGGCCCACACGATTACCGGGGTGCCGAATCCGCAGGGCGTTACCTTTTCTCCAGACGCCAACAAATTGTTTGTGGCCAGCGAGAAGGGCAAGGTCTACATCTACGACGGCGATTCCTACAAGCTCATCAGCACACTCGATTTTGACGGTGGTGCGGACAACATGCGTTACGACGCAGCCACCAAGCGCGTTTACGTTGGCTGTGGTGATAGCGAGAAGAACGCCGCGATCGCAACGATAGATGCGATGACCAACAAGCGTATCGATGAAGTATATAAACTCGGGGGCGAGCCGGAATCCTTCCAACTGGAAAAGAACGGCCCCAACATTTATGTGAATGTCCCGGATTTGAAGCAGATCGTGGTGATCAATCGCACCACGAAGGAGCTGACGCGTTGGCCGTTGACCGTGGGCCAGAACTTTCCCATGTCTCTCGACGAGACCGATCACCGCGTAATCGTGGGCACGCGCGAACCGGCAACGCTCACCGTGCTCGACACAACCACAGGAAAAGTGGTGGCCTCCGTCCCGACCGTTCAGGATACCGACGATCTATATTACAGTCCCGAGCACAAGCGCGTTTACGTCCCGGGGCGTGCCGGTGAGATTTGGGTCTATCAGCAAACTGATCCCGACCATTACAACGTGATCTCCAAGATTCCAACCGTTGTGGGTGCTGGAACGGCTGGATACTTTGGAAGGCAGGGAAAAGGGTTCGACCGCTTTTATTTGGCGGTTTCGGCGAGTGCGAGCACGAGCGCTGAGGTAAGAATCTATACGATGCAGGACTGAATGAATGCAATACGAAGACTGAAGATTTCGAGGGGAGTTGAACATGAAACGCCGGAACGCGGTGGTTCTGATCTTGCTTACGATTGCGATTCTTGCGGTCGCATACGGAACCGCCGTGATCCGGCGAGGATTTAGCGCAACCGATCAGCCTTCCGCCGTTGAGACGGTCATGGCGCAGACCGTGCGGAAGCTGGGCATCCCACAAGGCGCGAGGAATGCGAAAAATCCGTGGACCGCGACTCCGGGCCTCTTGCAGGAGGCGCGTGAGAATTTCACCGACCACTGCGCGGGCTGCCACGGCAAGGACGGTGACGGGCATTCGGGAATTGGCCCGAATCTCTATCCCAAGGCGCCGGATTTGCGCCGGGCCGAAACGCAAAATCTCAGCGACGGGGAAATCCATTACATCATCGCGAATGGCGTGCGCCTCACGGGGATGCCGGCGCTGGGGAATCCGCACGGCAGCGAGGACAACAACAACGCCTGGAAGCTGGCCCTTTTCGTCCGCTCCATTGCGCTGGCGACACCACAGGAAAAATCCACGCAGATTGCCACGGCAAATTCGGCGCACTATGTCGGCTCTGCTGCGTGCGAGAAATGCCACCAGGAGATTTACGACCGCTGGAAAAAGACTCCCATGGCCAATGTGGTGCGCGATCCGCGCGAACACCCCGACGCGATCATTCCCAACCTGGCCTCAAATAATGTCAGCCCGAAGTTCACCAAGGACCAGGTTGCGTTTACTTACGGAAGCGTTTGGAAGCAGCGCTATTTCACGAAAATCGGAGACGACTATTATCCCGAGCCAGCGCAGTGGGACGTGACCAACAAGGTGTGGCGCCCCTACTTTGTAGCCAACGGAACCGACTGGTGGTCGACGCTTTATCCTCCCGATAATATGAAACGCCCCACCGGTCCCACCTGCGATGGTTGCCATTCGGTGGACTACAATATTCAGACCAAACAGGTGGCGGAATGGAATGTGGGCTGCGAGCGCTGCCACGGTCCTGGGAGCGCGCATGTCGCCAACGCCATACGCGACAACATTTTGAATCCGGCGCGGATGGATTATGTCAGCGCCAGCGATACGTGTATCCAATGCCACTCACAGGGGCGACCACTGACGAATCCGGTTGAAGGCAAATATTATGACTGGCCGGTCGGCTATCACGTGGGGTTGAATCTGCGCGAATACTGGCAACTCGAAGACCACAAGCTCGGCGAGTTGAGTTTTACTCATTTCCCCGACGGCACGGCGCATAAAAACCGGATGCAAGGGAACGACTTCGTGCAGAGCGTGATGTACCGGCGTGGAGTGACGTGCTTCGATTGCCACGACGTGCATGGCACGAAGAACTATGCCCAGCTCCGCAAACCGGTAAATGAAATTTGCCTCGATTGCCACGGGCCAGGTTCGCGCAACGGACCTCGCGAGGCGACGCTTGCGGAGCACACGCACCACAAGGACGGCTCGACGGGTAGTGCCTGTGTAGCTTGTCACATGCCGAAGATCGAGGTCACGATCCCCGGCGTGTTCGTGAGCGCGCATACATTCGCTTTCATCCCTCCGGCCATGACGGACAAATACAAGATTCCGAATCCGTGCACCTCCTGCCACATGGACAAGACCACCGCGTGGGCCGCCGATGCAATGCGCCGCTGGCCAGAACGCTCTCCGTGGAGGGACGAATAGATTTTGTAGTTTTACTGGAAGTCAGAATCGGGTGAGGCGGCCAGGATTGCATCCCGGCTGCAAAGGAGGCGTCATGAAATTCGCCGTCACGATGCTGTTTCTCGCCAGTTGGTTCGCGTTTAGCAGCTCAGCGGCTACAGAGGACACAGCAGCTCTGTCGCTCCAAAGCCACATCGCCCTGCCGAACGTGAAAGGACGCATCGATCACTTCAGTGTCGATGTGAAAGGCCAGCGCCTGTTCATGGCGGGTGTGGGAAACCACACGCTTGAGGTGATCGATCTGCAATCCGGCAAGCGCGTGCGGACGATCCCCGATCTGGCCGAGCCGCAGGGAGTGTATTTCGACTCCCTTACCAATCGTCTGTACGTCGCCTGCGGTCTGGACGGGGTCACAAAAATCTATGACGGGACGTCGTTTGCACTTCTTGGGACGGTGAAGTTCCCCGACGACGCCGACAACATTCGCTATGACGCCCGCAGCAAATGCGTGATCGTCGGGTATGCGGGTGCGAAAGAGCTGAGGAAACGGGTAGAGGGAACCGGGGGGCTTGGGTTCATTGACTCGGCCACCGGAAAGCAGACTCGGGAGATTGTCATCGATGCCCATCCCGAATCCTTTCGGCTGGAGGAGAAAGGAACTCGCCTTTTCGTGAACGTGCCGGACAAGCAGGAAATCGAGGTCGTGGATGTGGAAAAGGGAACAATTCTGGCGCGCTGGCCCGTTTCCGCAAAAAACAATTTTCCGATGTCGCTCGACGAAGCGCATCACCGTCTGTTTGTTGGGACCTGGACGCCGCCGCGACTAATTGTCTTTGACACGGAAACTGGGAAGGAAGCCGCGTCGCTGGAATTGGGTGAGAAGGGCGTTGTGAAGAAAAATATCGTGGGGATCACGGACGACCTCTTCTATGACTCAGCACGGAGCCGCGTTTACGTGCTCAACGCTCTGGGGTCCATTGACGTGTTCCAGCAAAAAGATCCCGATCACTATGACTTGATTGCAAGCATCCCGACGCCCCTCGACTCGAAAACCGGCCTCTTTGTGCCCGACTTGGGAAAGCTTTTCGTTGGTGTGGTTCAACAGGGCAAGGAGGACGCCGAAATCCGCGTCTTCCAGGCAAACTGAAGCTCGGGTTGTACCGTCCCGATGCGCGTCAATTGAATAGATGTTTAGGTTGAGCAGCTTGGACTTGATCTGTAGACGAAAGAGCTAATGGCTACATACGGATAAGCACCGGATTCAGGGCGCGGCTAGTCAGACGCAATCTGTTTAGGCGATGCGGGAGATCGCCGGAACTCGGGTGAAAACGAATAGGTATACTTCACGGCGAAACGGGTTTCACGGATTTGCTGGAGGTTCGCTGCGGCGAGACTGGCAAATTGTGTTCCCACGTTGTAGATGACGTAGAGGTCGCTGTCAGGCCGATAGTTATAACGGAGTCGGAAATTAGCGCTGACAGCTTGTGTATTCGCCGTATCCATCTGAATCACGCTGCTGAAAGTCAGCAATCGAGAAAAGGAATAGCTCACTTGCAAGCTGGCCAAATCGATCGAGAAGTTCCCTACCGGCAATCGAAATCTATTCCACGTTTGCGAAGCAGAAAACGAGAGTTTTGCACTTGGCCGGTAACCGGCTCTCACGCGCAACTCGTTGAGCCTCCCCCCGTAGTAGCCGCCAAATCTCTCATATAGATCGTAGGTAAAGCGGCGGTCCTGTGCGGAATAGAAACTAAGCTGATGACGGGCGAAGTGATATACGCCCGGTGGGATGGAAATGTTCTGGTAGATCTGGAGGGGAGTTGCCAATCGTTGCGTAAACACGTCCGCGATATCGTTGTCGGTATAACCCCCGTTATTAAAGTCAGCGCGGAATGTGCCCTGCCATTCCTGGGTTGCCACGGCGTTGTGAGTGTCCGGGGCGTGCAGAATGAACCCCTCGAATTGCAGTTCGCGGATGCCACGTAGTTTCGGGCGGGCCTTAAACAACAGATTGGCGTAGGTCTCATTGGAATCGGTGCGCTGGATGAATCCTGTCTCCGTATTGAAATTTGGCCCGATTTTTCGGCGTTCAATCTTGCCGTCTAGCCAATTGGAATTGTAGGTTAAGGAGGTGCCCACATCGCTGTTCCCGCTGGGATTCCCCGGGGAGCGCGTGCCCGCAGCATGAGCATCGACAAAGAGGTTCCTGAAAAAGACCAGCCGCGTATCGATACCGCCGGTTTGGTTGAAGGGATCCAGGACATTACCCGAACGTTTGTCGATTCCCATCACGCCAATGTAGGAATCACCGAACAGGGAACGCTTTACGCGCGCGACGGCATAGTTGCCGTATGGATTGGACCCGCTCGGCCGAGTTTCCACCTCCATGACACCCAGTTGAAAGCCACCGAGAGAACCGGTGAGTTTCGCTCCGCCGTTGATGGGCACCTGCTGGCCCGTCACAGAGTCAATCCCAATCTGGCGTGTGAAAAACAATTGGTCCCGGTCGCCGATGTCGAAGCTGAAGATCCCCGCGTTTTCCAGGAAGAACTGACGCTTTTCAGGAATGAAGATCTTGAACGGTGTCAGGTTGAATTGCTGCAGATCCACGTCCGCATCAGCGAAATCAGTGTTTCCCGTGACATTCAAAATAAGATCCGATCGCAGACCATACTTGATATCGAGTCCGCCGGTAAGTGGGAACTTGGCTTTTCCTCCTGTGAGTTTGTCGTAGGTTGCCAGTCCGTATGGCTTCACAATGAAGAGCCTTCCACTCTGAATGTCGGTTATACCTCGGAGTTCCCCTCCTTCAGAAACCTTCGTAATTCCGAAGGTTCTCCGGTAGGCGCTCCACAAATCCTCTTCGTTCTTTCTGCGAATGAATCGCTTGAAATTCAGTCCCCAGACGATATCCTTCGACTGCGTGAAATTCAGAGTTGAGAAGGGGACCTCTACAGTTGCAGTCCACCCATCAGACGTAACCCGGGCTTCCGAAGTCCACACCCCATCCCATCCGGGGTCGAAATCCAAATCCCGGCCATTGGCTCTGGCTCCTTGCTCCTCTACGATGAGGCCATCGTATTGGGTGCCCAAGGGATTCATCTCAAAAACGTAGGCATCACGGCGATCATGGGCTTGGTCGATTAGAATTTCGAAGTGATCATCCAAGTCTTGATTCGCATCGCGTCGCAGTTCCGTCGCGGCGATACGTGACGGTTCGGAGTCGTAGCAATGAATCCCAAAATAGACGGCTGTCCGCGTATAGAGAATGCGAACCTCTGTCTTTTCCGTTGCTGCCTCGCCTTCGTATGGCTCGCGTTGGCGAAAATCGGTGATAGGTGTGGCAGATTGCCAAAGTGGGTCGTCGAGGGTTCCATTGAGACTCGGCGAATGATCGACGCGAACTGCCTCGGCTTGATGATCAACGCGAACCACCTGGGCTGTCCGTGTCGCTTCCTGGGGAGTGGATGAACGCGCCGCCGCTGCAGGTCGAGGGTCTGCGTTTGCGGGCAGAGATAGCACTGCGGCGAGAAATATCCCGGATAGGACATTGATTGGATTTCTAAGGAGTTCGTTTCTCACTCGACGGATTGCAACACTGCAACCTGAAATTGGCCTGAAAATAAGTTCAATCATCTGGCGAGACACGCGGCCGGTCGATTCGAAGATCGATTTCCGAGTAATCTTTCGCACCAACGAGCTGTGCAAGTTCATGCATTTTTCTTTTGCGCCGCAGCTTGCGCAGGGCGCTCTTATAGAGCATCGATGCGCCGCCCCCGGTAATGCCGAGCCGCCGCCCAATTTCGTCAAAGCTCATTGCAGCATCGTCATGGGGTTTCATCAATCAAGCTCCAGTTGCCAGTGACACGAGATTCCGCTCATTGACCTGCCCAAAAATGTGACTTCAGCACTTAAATCTGAAAATGATCTGAAAACCCATTGTCCTGGAACCGGACGCTGATACCTTCGCGGTCGTGATAGTGAAAATGAAGGCCGTGATCCATCTCAAGAATTACGACATTCATTCACGGCTAGCTTGCGATTCAATTTATAAGGTGACCCGACCATGGCGGGATCGTCAGTGAGCTTCGATCGCATAGCGATCGCCTGAGCGGTTGGATTTGCGTTAGAGGAGAAGTGGATACGAACTTAGCTATCCTGTTCTGTATCGCTGGCAGTTCTTGTTTCGAGCCCGTGCGAAATCGACCCCGCCGAGGCTTTCTAGGAACCTACGTTGCAACTTGGCGACTGCCCTTGTCACGACCATAAACGTTTGTCCAGTTGGGACCATGATGGCGGGCAAAGCCAGAACTGGGTGGCAATAAAATCAGAACAGAGTCCTAAGCACTAACGTGCAATATAAGGCCTGGGCTTGTGTTACCAGATAAACTTCAGCGCAAACTGAATCTGCCGGCTGGATGTTTGTGTTGAAGTGATCAGTCCCGCGCTGTCCACCGGGCTGCCACTCGCGTCGAAAACATTCAAGTTGTCCGTGGGCGAAGCAAAATTCGCTCGATTAAAAATATTGAAGAACTCAGCGCGAAATTGAACGTTGAAGTCCTCTGAAATCTTCCGGACCCGATTGTTTTTGAATATTGAGAAATCGAATTTCGAGATTCCCGGCCCGATCAGCTTGTTGCGTCCCAAGTTACCACGAAGAGAAGCGGGATTGGGAAAGGCCAGACACTGGGTCTTGATGTAGTGATTGGGATTGCCAGGGTTGACGAGGCTTCCGCATCCCGGGCTTGCCAGCAGGCTGGGCGGTTCGCTGGTCTCATCAAGCTTCGTTCCCTCCGGATCCCCACCGAGCAGGGGCGTAAAGGGTTGGCCGCTGGAAGCCTTGTAAATGCCGCCTAATTGCCAACCGCCGAGTACCCAATCCGCGCTCTTAGAATGTAGTCGTGGGTCCGGCAATTCCCACGTATAGCTCACTACGAGTTCCTGAGCAACATCAAAGTCCGAAAGTCCACGTGTTGTTCGCTGGTCGAAGAAAAGTGGATTGAACATGCCGTTCGGAAAATTGTCATCCGCGACGGTTGCAGAAAGCGTATCGATACTCTTGCCCCGGGTATATGCAGCGTGGAATTCGAGGCCGTGCCCCATTTTCTTTGTCACATCCGCCTGCAGAGCGTCATAAAAGGAGTTGGCCTGCCAAAGCATTGCTGTGAGGCGTCCAAAGTTCGGGTTGAGCGTCTGGCTGGTCGCGACAGGCGGAAACAAATAACCTGCCGCGGTCAGTGTCGGTAAAACCATATTGATATTGTCCAACCGGTAGGGTTGATGAACGCCTCGTGACCCCACGTAGCCGACGGTGGCTACCCAGCTGGACGAAATCTGTTCCGCTACGCTTAAATTCCACTGCATCACGTAACTGCGTTTCGGGCTGTGCTCAACATAGTTGGCGCGAAAATCTGTTGTAAGGTTGGCGAGCAAGGGATAAGCCCCGGTTGGGAACGACCCTTGTGGAAGTCCCACACCAAAGACCTGCCGGGTGAACGGGAACGGGTTGGGTGTAATGTCCCTGAATTCGTATGGCAAGGGCAACACATCGAACATGCCGAATCCGCCTCTTAGGAGGGTCTTGCCGTTCGTTAACGGCGTCCATGCAAACCCAACGCGCGGTTCGAAATTGTGAAGGGTCGGATTCAAAAAGTAGGGGGAACCAATGTGCGGCTGCGCATCCGTCATATTGATGAGGTTGGAGAGTTTGCCATGCGCCTCGGTGGGCACTGTCGCCATTTCGTATCGCAAGCCGAGATTGACAGTCAGGTTCTGTCGAACGCGAACATCATCTTCAAAATAGGTGCCAAAGAGTGTCTGACGCGTTCCGTACGTGATAATGGGAGCGGGCACCAGCGCGGAAAACTGCCGGGGACGATTAGTCAACAAATCGGAGAGCGAATTGAACCTGAAATTGCCGTCCGTCGGTGAAAAGTTAATCGCATTGTCCTGTATGCGTTCGACGACGACTCCAAACCGAATCGCATGAATTCCACGCGTGAGGGAGACGTCATCACCCACCTGGAACGAATTCCAGTGAAGAGACTTACTCCCTCCGAGGGTCTGCGGGCTCTGAGTAATCGGCGTGCCAGGCATACCCGTAATTCCAGGCACCGAGGAAATCTGCCCTGGAAACTGCCCGGGAATGAAGCCGTAAGACTTGTCCTCGACCAGGGGGTTGAGAATCTTGGTGATCCCTCCGTCAATCCCCACGGCGCGATTGAATCCGAAGCGAGCCGAATTCAGCAACGTGGGGCTGAATACATGCTGTTCATGCAGGGCGGCAAGTTGTCGACTGGAAACGACGTTGGACAGCAGCGAATTGAAAGCATCCGGCTGGACCACTTTCGAGCTGTCATGCATGTACGTACCGTTGATGGTGTCTTTTTCTGAAAGCTTTCGGTCAATTCGTGCGGTAACGTAGTTCTCGTCCGTGACTTGCTGGCCGGCAAACGTGAAAATGCCGGTATCTCCGTTGCCCAACAATGCTCCTTTCGGCAGCGGGAAAAAGGCCTGCAGAAAGCGCGCCACGCTGGAATCCACTGCCACGGTGGTGGGCGTACATACAGGAGTCACGCCGCTCGGGATTGAGCAAAGGTTTCCGCCGCGTGCCGCGGGCGAAGGCGTCGTGTCGACCGTGGTGATGCCAAGCGACTGCCGCAACCCTTCGTAGTCCGCGAAGAAAAATGTCCGGTCCTTCTGAATTGGCGCCCCTGCCGAGGCCCCAAACTGGTTGCGCTTGAAAGGAGGAATTTGCGGACCATCAAAAAAATTCCGTGCATCGAGCGCGCTGTTGCGCAAAAACTCATACACGCTTCCATGAAACGAATTGGTCCCCGACCGCGTTGCTGCGTTGACGACCCCGCCGGAGGTGCGCCCATATTCAGCCGGGTAATTGCTCCCGAGGACCCACACCTGTTCGACTGCATCTACGCCCAGGCGGTCACCGAGAACGCTGCCGGGCGCCCCGTTGGCGTAATCGTTGACGCTGATGCCGTCCACGCGAAAATTGTTTTGGTCCGGGCGCGCCCCGGAAATGCTCATAGCCGCACCGAAACCCCGCTCGGTATTGCCTCCGCCCTGGGCGCTTCCTGTCTGTACGCCGGTAACGCCGGCTTGCAGCGTGGCGAGTTGAGTCCAGTCTCGTCCATTTAGCGGAGTACTGCGCACGGTTGACGAATCGACATTTCCGCCGCAGCAAGCGGAGCTCTGGCTGATTGGGGCTGCGGGTGCCGCATTTCGCACCACGGTTTCCGGACCGCCCGGAAGCATTGTGATGTTCAGCACGCGCTGCGAGCCGATAGCGACGCCTATACCCGTCCACAACTGGGTCACGAATCCCAGCGCCGATACGCGCATCTCGTAAGTCCCAGGCCCGAGGTCGGGAACCGAGTAGAGCCCTTGAGCATCTGTCGCGGCGATTCTAGTAGTGGTCCCGGTTTCCGGGTTGCTGATAGAGATCTGAGCTCCCGGCAACACGGCTCCCGAGCCGCCTGTCACCGTGCCGCTAATCGATCCTCCAGCAACCTGGGCGGGAAGCGAACGAGGAACCACAAGAATGAACAGTACCCAAAGAAGAACCATAAGTGGAAACCGACCACGAGGAGAACCACACACGCAAAACGCCCACTTCGGTCCGCAGTGCAAAATTTCACTGAGTGTCATCCCGTCTACTCCCCCAGGTCGGCAGCCCGTGGCCCTTCGATTCTACTGTGAAGGACGAAACATGGTCACAGGCAGCTACCTGCCTGTGACCACGGTACGATGATTTACCCCTTAATCCTGCGGCCCATAGGCCAGATTTGCGACGGCTGCCCTACTTTTGCCGGAATGCGCAGGTACAACTTGTCGCGGTGTTTTTTCCACGCTATTCCGGCACGGCATAAAACCACACTTGCGCGGGTTCCAATCCCTGCGCTGGCACGCCGACGTACAAGCTCGTCCCAAAGAAAATGCCGGTGCGCACACCTATCGTCGAGGGGATATTGGAAATCAACGAATAGTGGTCCGGGTCATTCTGTTGGATCGCGCTGATATAGCCGTTGGCTCCGAGAGCGTAGATTCGCTTGCGGTCCGCGTCGTAATAGCCATCGTCGCAGTTGCCCCCGATGGGAACTTTCGCAATCACCTTTCCGGTGTCCGTGTTAATCACAACCGTGTTTGGGGGTCTGCGGGTGAAGACGAAGAGCCGGTGGTCGTCTTCATCGAGCGCCATGGGATAGTTACCTTTGATTCCATCGAGACTCCATTTGGTAAGTTCGCCGGTTTTGCGGTCAATTACGTTAACGATACTGTCGTCATCCGGCACGTTGATGAAAACGCGGGACCCCTTCTTTTCCAACTGGAACGACTCGGAGTGACCGCCGCTGCCTTTGAGGTCCTTGCCGACGTGCATTTCCGTTGCCGCATCAATCATGGCGATGCCGCCGACGATGCCTACATACACCCGTTTCGTTGCCTCATCATACCGTAGGTTGTCCGTATCCGCTTCTTCGCCAATCAGGATACTCTTGCGAAGTGCCCACGTCTTGCCGTCATAAACGTTGACCGTGCCGGTTGCTGCGTTGGCCACGAAGAGCTTGTTGACTTCCGGAACGAACAGTACGCCCTGAGGCTCGTTTAACCCCTTGATACTCTGGATTACCTTGCCCTCAAAAGTGTTGATCACCTCGACTGTATTGTTTCCAAGCGCGGCAAAAATCAGCAGCCGGCGTTTGGGATAAGCGGTAAAGTGATCAATGCGGCCGGAGACACCCGGCACCGGGATTCGTTGATCGAGTTGAAGTGGCGCAAGTTCGCTTTGGTCGCCGCCTTGGGCCCTGACTGGCGAGTTGCGGAACGAGACCAATAGAGCAATGGCGGCAAGCGCGAACAGACCCACTCTTGCAATTCGTATCTTCATATTCTTCCTCCTGTCAGATTTTGCTTGGTGATTCGCTTTCAACGGAACACCTGAAACTTCGGAAATGCAATTGAATAGGTCCACCTGCTCCAAAGCGCCTTTGGGAAAGAACTTGACAGTCATCTTCGGTTGCTTCTTACGTACTCTTCATGGCTGCGGCTCGAACACCAGAATTGCCGCCTCTTCTTTGTCATTGGCTGCTGCGGCGACGTAGTACCGGTTCAGCTCAGGACACCAAAAAGAGGTCCCGGCGAATGATCTCGTGGGAAACTTCCCAATCTCGCTGTAGTGATCGGCATCCTGCTGCTGATAGATGAATACGTAGCCAACGTCCGTGTCCCTGCCCCCCGAAACGTACACGCGCTTGTGCACCGCGTCATAATACACGCCGTCCATTCCTTCGACGGTCGGTAAGCTCGCGACTTCCTTGCCCGTCGCGGAATCCATGACGGTCATGGTCGGCGGCATGCGGGTTCCGATCATCAGGCGATGATTCGTTTCGTCAAACGCGCCATCGCCCGGGCGCTGGCTGCTCACCTGCCAGGCCGACACCATGGCGCGCTTTTTTGTGTCGATCACCTGAATCTTGCTGGCGACGTTGTCGAACACGTACAGCGTCTCGCCGGACTTGTCCATCAGAATCTCAGCCGCGCGCAGCCCCACATCGATGTCGCCGATGTGCTTGTCCGTCTTTACATCGATAATTCCAACTTCGCCCTTGTCCTTATTCGCGACCCTCCCGCCGTATCCGACGTAGAGCAGCCCGGTGTGTGGATCATAAGCGACGCGGTTGGGGCCCAGGTCCAGGTGAATTGTGTCCAGAAGCTCGAATGTATCCCCGCGAAAAACTCGCACCATCCCGTCATCGTTGCTGGCCACAAAAACTTTGTTGAGGGAGGGAAGGTACGCAATGCCTTGCGGCGCTTTGAACCCGGGAATACTGCGCGTCCATTTTCCTGCCTTCAGATCCACGACTTCCAGCGTGCCGTTTTCCAATCCCGCGACGAAGAGCCGCTTGCCCTTCACGTCCACATCCATGTGGTCGATGCGTCCCTTGACGTTCGGCAGCGGAATGGTCTGGACAAGCCGCAGCGGCTCCTTATCCTGCTGCGGGGGATTCGCCCCTGCGCCGGAACCGACCATGCACGCCGACGCAATCAGTCCTATCGAAAAGAGCATCCTCATCGGATTTTCCTTCCCGAAACAATAATTTCTGCGACGGAATTCCAGAATTCGCGATCGCCTGTTTCCGCATTTCTCCGAATGTTCTCTTGTCTCAATCATTTCAGTGCGCTAAGGCTGAACTTCATAAACCTCCACATACCCGTCTTCGATTTTCCCGCCCTGTACGCCGTACACAATGTCCTGATGCCGCGAAACCGTGACGTAATATCGCTGCAGTTTTGGATCCAGAAGCGAAGTTTTTCCGTGAACCCCGCCTTGAATCTTTCCGATCATTTCGTAGTGGTTGGGGTCAATCTCCTTCCAGACATCCGCGATCCCTTCATAACCTTGCAGATAGATGCGCTGGCTGGCAGGATCAAAATACATTTCATCCGAGCCGCCCACCGCGTCGAAAACAGCAATCGTTTCTCCTGTATCCGTATTCATGACGATCATCTTCCCCGGCATCCACCACTGAGACTGCGACGGATACATCCGGCAGCCGACAAAGAGGCGATGGTGTGCGCTGTCCAGGGCCGAGGCAAAGGGGCCTTGACATTCCGGTGTTGTCGGGTACGTCTTGAGCACCGCGCGTTTTTGAAGGTCGACTACGGCGATCTGGTGTTTATCAGCCAGATCGGCATACATCCTCTTGGGACCCGAGCCGGGTTCAATGGCCATCGCCTGGATATTCGCGGCATCGACTCGAATGTCGCCAATATGTTCCTTAGACGTTGTGTCAATGATGGCGATCAGCGTGTAGGCCATTCCTGCATTGCGGCCCGCGTAGGCAACGTAAAAATATTGGGTGTCAGGATCGTAGGTCGCATTGTCCGGTCCCTTTGCGAGCTGAATGGTTTTCACAAGGTCATAGGTTTTCCCGCTCAACACTTTTACGGTTCCGTCCTCGCGGTCGCTCACAAAAATTTCGTCCGACTGGGGATGATAGGCTACCGTGCTCGGCCACCGGACGGAGCTGATGGTACGGAGCCGCTTGCCATTTTTGACATCCACGACTTCAACCAGGCCAGCCTGTTCAGCGGGAATAAACAGTCGTTGTCCCTGAACGTCGAGATCCATATGGTCCAGGGCGCCTTCAATTCCCGGCAAGGGAATTGTCTGGACCAGTTTCAAGGGTGGAGTCGCTGTTTGCGCTAGCGTCCTTGTTGCAAAGCCTCCGATCGCCGCAAACACCGCGATTGCGGCGAAACTCTTTCCAAGAATTGAGCAACGCGTAGTCATATTGCTCACCTCCAGAGAATTCACAAGCCCCTTACGGCTGAGGCTCGAACACCAGGACTCCCGCGTCTTCCTTCTCACTGGCTGGAGCCGCCACATAAAGCCGATTCAATTCCGGCACCCACAGGGAAGTGCCGGCACTGGCGGCTGTGGGAATCTTGCTGACCAATTCGTACTGGTCGGCGCTTTTTTGCTGGTAGACGTACACAAAACCCACATCCGTCCCTCTTCCCCCCGATGCATAAATGCGATGATTCTTCGCGTCGTACCAGAGATCGTCAATCCCGGCGATTCCTTCCACCTGGCTGATCTGTTTGCCCGAGGCAGTGTCGAAGACGGTCAGCATCGGCGGATTGCGGGAACCGGCGAAAAGACGATGATCCTCGTCATCCAATGCGAGCGAGACATTGCCCTGAACCCCGGTCACCGGCCAGGTGGCAACCTGTTGACGCTTCATTCGGTCCACGATGCCAAGATTGGTCGCTCCGGCAAGCGTCACGAAAATCTGTGCACTCGACTTATCGAACTTGATGCCACCGGGGCGAGCATCCGTCTTGATGTCTTCGACATGCTTGTTTGTGCGCGTGTCGATCACGGAAAGTGCACCAGATTTCGCGTCACCGACTCCAACATAAAGGTATTCCGTAGCGGGATCATAACCGACGTGGTCCGCGTCGGCCCCGATCGCCAGGCTATCAATTGGTTTCAAGGTACTCGCATCAAAAATCTTGCAGGTACCGTCCGTTCCATTGGCCACAAAAAGTTTCTTTAGATCAGAAGAGTAGAAAACCCCCTGAGGTTTGCTTTGACCCGGGATGCTCGCCACGCGCTTTCCCGACTTGAGATCAATGACTTCGACTGTGTTTTGATTGTCCCCAAGGGCGGCAACGAAGAGCCGCTTTCCCTTCAAGTCCACGGCAGAGTGGTCCAGCCGGCCTTGCACGTTTGGCATGGAGATTTTTTGAAGTAGCTTTAAGGGAGCAGTTGTTTGACCATATGCCCGGCCAGCAAATCCCAACAGCAAAATCAAAAGCAAACCGAAATGCTTTTTCATTTTCTACCTCACGAGGGCGACCACACCGTTTCAAGTTGCGTTGCCCGCATCCTCCACCAGCGACCTGAAAGTTACATGAAAGTATGATTCGTGGCGTAACACCCAGTTCATAAGGAACAACTACTTAGAATGGCCGCCTTTCAGAGAATATTCGGTCCTTTCATGTGGTATTCAGGTTGTGCCGTCATGTTACGCTCCTCAAACTGAAACTGAAAATAGCTCCGAGACAAGTAGTCGCGATCCCTATTTTATTTGGCTGCGATTTGCAGCTCACAAAAAGGCAAGAAGAGAGGTCGAAATGAGACGAGTCAGCCTAATCGGTTTGGTCAGCGTGTTTGTGTTGGTCACACTGTTGGTCGGTTGGGAATTGAATCAGCGGTCTGTGCGGTCCGCCGGTTCTTCAGATGCGGACACGATACCGCCTCTGTACTTGAGGAGCCGCATCGCATTGCCGGGCGTGTACGGCCGAATGGACCACTACGGCTTGGACACAAAGCGCGACGTGTTGATGGTATCGGCACTGGGGAATAATACCGTGGAGGTGATCTCAAACTGGAAGCGGGTTCACACAATAACTGGCTTGGAGCACCCACAAGGCACCCTGTACGTTCAGGGCGTCGACAGGATTGTCGTGTCGAGCCAATCGGGCAAAGTTCGCTTCTACGACGCCGAATCTTACAAGCTTCTTAAGACGCTGGACTTCGGAGACGACGCGGACACAGACAATCTGCGCTACGATCCCGCAGCAAAGCGAATCTATGTTGGTTTTGGCGAGGACCAAACCGGAGCGATTGGTGTTATCGACCCTTCAACCATGGAGCATCTGAAGGACTTCAAGCTTGGGAGCCATACCGAATCTTTTCAGTTGGAAAAGAATGGACCTAGGATCTTCGCGAACCTACCCGACCAGGAATCCTTCGGGGTCATCGACCGCAAGACCGGCGCTGTGACCAAATGGAAGATTCCAGGCATCGCCAAGAACCACAGCCTCGCGTTGGACGAAGCGGGCCACCGCCTCTTCACAGCGGAGCTGGCGCCTCCCGGAGGACTCACGGTCGTTGACACAGAGTCTGGCAGAGTGGTCGCCCACCTTCCCTGTGTGATGGGTGTCGATGACGTGTGGTTTGACGCGCCAAGAAAGCGGATTTACGCTCCGGGATCAGGGTTCATCGACGTATTCCAGCAGGTGGACCCCGATCATTACAACGCCATCGCGCATGTTCCAGTGGGAGCTGGAGCAGGCAGCACCAGTCTGCTTCTGCCGGAAAGCCGCACCACGGAAGGCACCCTGTATATGTCCTGGCCTAACATGCTTCCGCAGGGCGGTTCAGAAGTGTTGCTATTCTACGTCGGCGACTGACGGCCTAGAATCGGGTGGATCGACCGAGATCCACACGGGGAGAAGACTAAATGAAAAAGCACATGGCAACGCTAATTTTCTTGAGCGCTCTCTTTGTGAGCGGAGCGGTGTTGGCGCAGCAGTCCCCGGCGTTGTCCCCCAAGAGCCCTATCATTTTAACGAAGGTCGAAGGGCGTATGGATCATCTCGGAATCGATGTGAAGGGACAGCGACTCTTCGCGACGGCCTTTGACAATCACACGCTTGAAGTGATCGATCTGAAGACAGGCCGACAGGTGCATACCATCACCGATCTAAACGAGCCGCAGGGATCGTTCTACGACGCTGTTAATAATCGCCTGTTCGAAGCCAACGGTGGCGACGGCACAGTGAAGATTTTTGACGGCGCCACGTTTCAGCTTTTACAGACCGTGACGCTCGATTTGGACGCGGACAATGTCCGCTACGACGCCCGGAGCAAACATGTAGTTGTCGGCTACGGAGGAGAAAAATTCCTGGCGGGCAAAGTAGCGCGACCGGGAGGAGGAGGCGCGCTCGCGATTCTGGATTCCACCGGGAAGAAGACTGGAGAGATCCCTATGGATGCTCACCCTGAATCTTTTCAACTGGAGAAGACCGGAACGCGGGTGTTCGTCAACGTTCCAGATAAACAGGAAGTAGAGGTTGCCGATTTAGTGAAGGGCACGGTGCTTGCCCGCTGGCCTGTCAGCTGCACGACCAATTTCCCGATGGCGCTCGACGAGGCGCGCCACCGGCTCTTCGTCGGGTGCCGAATGCCCGCGCGCTTGGCCGTCTTCGACACGGACACGGGCAAGATCGTGGCTTCGCCCACGATCGTAGAACACACCGATGACCTCTTCTTCGACGCGAACAAGGGGCGGATCTATATTCTCGGCGAAGGCTTCATCGAGGCTTGGCAGCAGAGAGACCCCGATCACTATGACCGCATCGGGCGCTATCCTACGCCCGCCGACGGGCGCACGGGTTTGTTTGTGCCCGATTTGGGAGAGCTCTTCGAAACCATTCCGCATCACGGCCAGCAGGGCGCCGAAATTCTCGTGTATGAGACAAGATGAGTCGTAATCTGACTAGGAAAACGGTCGTCCCCATTTCTCAATCAGCAATCCCAAGCTTTTTTTGGCTGCCCGCGATTCAAATGTTCCGGATAATGTTGGGCGCTCATCCGAGTAATACACGATACTCCGCAACACGGGTTTGAATCATCAAGGCTATTTGTGCATAATCAGAGCCCATGCGTCGTGTAGCTGTGCTTCCGGTGTGTCTTGTTTTGCTGGTGGCGTTTTTTATGGCGCCATTTCAACACGTTCATATCGGACCGGGTCACCAAACAGGCTCGGATCACGATCATGCCGATACTACCGTAGTTCACACGCACTTCGATACAGAATCCGGTCCGATAAGTCGAAACGGCGGGGCAAGCCTTAAAGATTCCCATGGAGACCATGCTTCGCGGCCGCTCGATACCTTTACAACTGTACCTCAGGCTGGCTTTTCTGAGTTTTTGCTGCCTGAATCACAGATTCCATTTTTCGCTCCGGCGGATTTATTTGTAGGGGTTATTGAAGTCACTGAGCCTTGCGGTCACGATCCACCTCTTCTCGAGTTTTCTATTCCCCGCGGCCCTCCTGTTTAGCCTGCCTTAAGAATACCTGAAGTGTGTCTCGAATTTGTCGCTGAAGTGGTGACCCGACTGTCTTCGGTGTGTCGTTTGCGCGGGTTGAGAGGAGAATCGTGAAAACAAAACGCAACGGGTCAGTAAGTAAGTTCGGCATTCTGCTCGTCATGCTGTTGTTTACTGATGCATTTTCGCTTTGTAGGGCGCAGTCCAAACTCAGCCTTCAGGATGCTGTGACCCGAGCACTCGGTTCACGTGCAAGCTTGAATGCAGAAGCGGAGCGAATCACTTCAGCTCAAGGCCGCGAGAAGCAGTCCGCCCTAATTCCAAATCCTACGTTCGAGTTTGAAAATCAGAACTTGAGGCCCGGTCAAACCTATACCCGCGACGTGGACACGTATGCATTTTTGACCCAGCCACTCGACATCCTCGGGAAGAGAAAGCAGCGAATCAACAGCGCGGCAAAGGAAGTCAGCTCCGCCCAAGCACAATATGAACTTGCGCGCCGTGAGGTCATGCAAAGTGTCAAACAATCCTATTGGGCGGCGCGCGGCGCGCAGGAGACTCGCGATCTTTTGAAAGCCACTGTCGACAACTTCCAACGCATCATTGATTACTATTCAGCGCAACTCAGTGTCGGGGCGATTCCCGAACAGGACTTCTTGCGCATCCGCTTGGAAGGCGAACGCTTGAAGATCACATACAATTTGGCGGCCATCGGGGCCACCCGTGCACGCGTACAACTCCAAAAAGAGATGGGGCAGACGGACTTCCCCGAGTTGGACTTGACGGAGCTTCTCGATGCTAACAAGGAGCCGCTGAGCCCAATTGATGCCCAATTAGTGCTTGCGCAGCGCGTCGAGATGAGGGTCGCACGTGCAGCGCTTGAGGAGGCGCAGGCCAAAGCAAAACTGGAGATCATCTCTGCGCGCCCAGACCTGAATATCAGCTATGGCTACAAGAGGACACAGTTGCCAGATTCCACGACAGGCGTAAATACGGCCTTGGCAGGGTTGCAGATCACGCTTCCCATCACGGACCGAAATCAGGGAAATCGCGCGGCAGCAACGGCGGAAGTCAGTAGGCAGCAGCAGCTACTCGCAGCCGCCCAAGCGAATGTTCTCGCGGACTACTACGACGCGCTGCAGGAATTTCAACTAAGACGAAACGAAGTGGTTGACACCCTTCAACCGCTTCAAGAGCACGGGAAAGAAATCTCGGAAATCGCAGAGGCCGCTTTCGCGCAGGGTGGCACGGACTTGCTTCGCTTGCTGGACGCGGAACGCGCGCGGTTCGATGCGCAACTCGCTTACGTACAGGGGATGGTCGAGTACCAGCAGAGCATCGTCAATCTGGAAACTGCGGAAGGAGTTGCGCCATGATCAGGCATTTAGTGACTCTCGGAGTGATCGCTTTCTCGTTCCTCGCAGCCGGGTGTAATCGTGCCACACCCGCCCCGGCCGCGGAGCATACCGCACAGGGAAACAAGAGTGAAATTGTACTATCGCCTGCAGACCAAGCGGCAGGCCTGATCGAAACACAAGCTGCCGCCTTGAGCGCGGAACCGCAAATCTTGCGAGTCTCCGGGCGCATCGCGTTGGCAGACAACCGGACTTGGCGTGTCGGCGTACGCACAGACGGTCTGGTCATGATCGTAAATGTAGGATTGGGCGACTACGTGAAAAAGGGTCAGATATTGGCCCGCTACCACGCGGATGAAGTGCGCGAAGCCCGCGCGCAATATCGCACCGCCGTGGCCGATCTGGCCCGGTTAGAGGCCGCCTCCGCTCAGGCCCAGCGAAAGTACGATCGTGCCCAGAAACTTCTTTCGCTCAAGGCGGGATCAATCCAGCAGGTTGAAGAGACGCGGCAGGAAATGGTAAGCGCGCAGTCCGCGCTCAAGGGCGGCCAGATTGCCGTAGACCGCATCAAGGATCAGCTGGAAGATGATCTTCGCGTGCCCGCCGATCCTCCCCCTGGCACGCTCGCAGAAATCGCAGACGATGTGCCTATTCTCGCTCCCGCCAGTGGCTACATCATCGAAAAGTTTGTGACTCCTGGGAAAACCGTACAACCTTCGACAGACACCTTTTTGATTGGCGACCTTTCTCAGGTCTGGATGCTGGCGTCGGTTCGCCAGGAGCAGCTCGCGGAACTCCGAGTAGGCCAGTCTGCAACAGTAAATCTGCAGGGCTCGACCGGCCAGTCCTTCACCGGCAAGATCACCAATCTGGGTCAAGAGCTCGATCCGGCTACACGTGCGATGCAGGTGCGGATTGTATTGAACAATCCCAGTAACCGCCTACGTCCGGAAATGCTAGCCACGGCCGAAATTCCGGTCGGTGAGCGCAAGCCAGTGTTGATTGTGCCTTCTGATGCTGTTCAGCAGATTGACGGCCAAGATGTGGTCTTCGTGCGAACGGCGGCCGATCGGTTTACGGTCCGGCCTGTCCATACAGGCCAGACGGCAGGCGGCAAGACTCCTGTTCTCGACGGCCTCAAGGCAGGCGAGCAAATTGTGGTTCGCGGGAGCTTCACACTGAAGTCACAACTTCTGAAATCTACGATGGAAAGTGAGTAGGGGCATGCTGAATCGCATTATTGATCTAACATTAACGCATCGCTGGCTAGTGTTGGCGGCGGTCCTGGTTCTGCTTGCTGCGGGGGGATACGCCTTGTATACCATCCCGGTTGAAGCATTCCCTGATCTCACCAACAATCAGGTGGTTGTCGTTACTGATGCGCCGTCGCTGCCTCCCAGTGAAGTCGAGCAGCTAGTTACTTATCCGATCGAGCGCGCCATGCTCGGCTTGCCAAACAAGGGGGAGGTCCGGTCACTCTCCAAGCTCGGCTTGTCCATGGTGACGGTGGTTTTCGACGATTCAGTGCCTATGTACTTTGCCCGGCAACTTGTTAGTGAGCGGTTGCAGCAGATTTCGACGCTGCTTCCGCAAGGTGTGCAACCGTCTCTGGGTTTACCCGCGACGGCCTTTGGCGAACTCTACCAGTACACTCTCTCCGGGCCGTTGAGTCCGATGGAACTGAAGGACCTGCATGAATGGGTGATCAAGGGGCAATTGCGCACGATCCCAGGAGTGAGCGAGATCAATGCCTGGGGCGGGCAAACCAAACAGTTTCAGATCGTCGTCGATCCCGCGCTACTCGAACAGTACGGTCTCACGCTACACGACGTAGCAACGCGAGTCGAAGAGAACAACACCAATTTCGGTGGCGGGTACATCGAACATGCCTCCGAACAGTTCACGCTCATTGGCAGCGGACGCGCCGTCAACACGGACGACCTCGGCAATATCGTGCTCACCGCCAAGAATGGCACACCCGTTCTGGTCCGGGATGTGGCCGAATTGCGGGTCGGAGCGGCGCCGCCTGAAGGTGCCACCCTGCGAAACGGCGAGACCGTGTCCGGCATGGTCATCATGCTCAAGGGTGAAAATGGCAAAAGACTGATTGAGAGGGTCAAAGAGAGAATCGCCGCTCTTCACTTACCACAGGGCGTCAAGCTCAACCCGTTTTACGATCAATCCTTTGTGATCGACGGCACGATTCACACTGTCGAGAAGAACTTATTCGAGGGCTTTGTGCTGGTCACAGTGGTTCTCTTTCTGTTCCTCGGCAATCTTCGGGCTGCGCTCATTACGGCTTCGATCATTCCGTTCTCGATGCTTTTCAGTTTTTTGGGTATGCGGCTATTTGGGATCAGCGCCAATCTGATGAGCCTTGGAGCCATCGACTTCGGAATGATTGTGGATGGAGCGGTGGTCATGATGGAGAATTCGGTCCACCGCCTGGAACAGAGCGATGCGGACGAGACACCGATGGAGTCGGTGCGGCGAGCGGCGCAGGAAGTTGCCAGGCCCATGACTTTCGCCGTGATCATCATCATCGCAGTCTATCTGCCGATTTTGTTCCTGCAAGGTTTGGAAGGCCGCATGTTCCGCCCCATGGCTATCACTGTGTGCGCGGCTCTGGCGGGCTCGCTCATTCTCGCCCTGACCACGGTGCCCATGATGGTTTCGTTCGCTTTCCGCAAAGGAATCCCCCTGGGGCGTGCGCGCGAGCAAGAACACCATTGGATGGCAGTGTTGAATTCCATCTATGTGCAGTTGCTTGAGTCGGCAATGGATCGGCCATGGCGGACGGTCAGTACGGCAGCGATTGTGTTGGGCGTGGCGATCGGTTCGCTTTTCTTCATTGGCACGGAGTTTATGCCGCAACTCGACGAAGGGTCGATCCTGGTGGAGACGCGCAAACTGCCGGGAGTTTCGTTGACGGATTCCGTGGAGATCAGCAAGCGCATCGAGCAACGGCTTCGGACCTTCCCGGAAATATCGGATGTCGTAATCAAGATCGGCCGCCCCGATTTCGCCACCGAAGCAATGGGGATAAATGAAGGCGATACCTATCTATTGCTCAAGCCGATAAATACCTGGAAACGATTCCACACCAAGGAGGACTTGATCTCCGCGCTGGACAAGGAACTGGGACGAATCCCTGGAATTGCTTACAACTTCACGCAGCCCATGGCCATGCGCATCGATGAAACCATTTCTGGCGTGAAAGCCGATTTAGCCATCAAGGTCTTTGGCGACGACTTCCGCACTCTGGACACTTTGGGGCAGCAGGCGTTGCGCATCGTCTCGACCGTCCGCGGCGCAGCAGACGCCCAAATGGAAATTACCTCCGGCGTGGCCGAACTTTCCGTTCGCGTGAACCGTGCGGCGTTGGCTCGTTACGGACTAAATGTCACCGATGTGGAAGAGGCGGTGGCCGCGGGCGGATCGGGCTCGGTGGTCTCGCAAGTGATTGACGGCCAAAAGCGCTACACTGTTGCCATTCGCTTGCCCGATCGCTATCGCACCGATCCCGACGCGATGCGCTCCATTCTCTTGCGCGCTCCAGCAGGCGAACAGGTTAGCTTGGATGAGGTTGCACATGTAGAAGTGACCCGCGGCCCTGAAAAGATCGAAAGAGAAGAAGGGCAACGGCGGATCGTGGTCATGTCCAACGTGCGGGGCCGCGACTTGGGCAGCTTTGTCGCCGAGGTCCGTGCGAAACTCGACCAGCAAATCGTTCTGCCACCCGGCTATTTCGTTGAATACGGAGGGCAGTTTGAAAATCAGCGCCGAGCTATGGCACGCCTCGCCCTTATCGTTCCGATTGCCATTGCCGCGATTTTCGTATTGCTCTACTTCACGTTCTATTCGGTAAAGCAGGCTATGCTCGTAGTTGGAAATGTGCCGTTTGCGTTGGTTGGAGGTATAGCTGCGCTCTGGGTTCGTGGAATGAATTTGAATCTTTCGGCTTCCGTCGGTTTCATTGCCCTTTTTGGAGTGGCTATGCTGAACGGCGTTGTGTTAGTCAGTTCCATCAACCAATTGCGCCAGACCGGCGAGCCTCTGCGCTCTGCCGTGCTTGCTGGCGCTCGGCGCAGGCTTCGTCCGGTCTTGATGACTGCCTGCGTGGCCAGTATCGGCTTTATTCCCATGGCGGTCGCAACTTCCACTGGAGCTGAAGTGCAGCGGCCTCTCGCCTCAGTCGTGATTGGAGGTTTGGCGAGCTCGACCCTGCTTACACTTTGCTTGCTGCCTGTCCTGTACGAACGGATTTTTCGTAAGTCGACGGTCTAGTTTGCGCCAGTAGACACGGGGTCACTCCGGTATGCAAGTTGCAGGAAATGCAAGAGTCAGTTTGTCTTGCTAGATTGGCGGAGAGAGGGGATTCGACCTCGCTTCAGATCGAACCTACCATGTAAGGGCAACGCATTGTCAGGCTGTCGAAGGTAAGGAAACAAATGCGCGACCGGCAAGAAATGCGTACGTAAAGAATTGTCCCAGTCGTTCAATCCCGAGTTTCGTACACCCACAATTCAGCGCCTCGATTAGCGCGGGCGGGAACCGCCAGGTAGAAGCTGTTGTGCTTTCCTACTTGCCCGGTGTATGCGCTGGTGCGCGCACCGATCGCCGTGGGAATTTTGGCAATTCGTTCGTACCGGTCAGGATCAATCTGCTGGTAAACAAAAATGAAGCCCTCACCACTGGTAACGTATACGCGCTTACGATCCGGATCGAAGGACATGTCATCCGTGTCGATCGCGCCTGGAAGACTGGCCACCTCCTTACCCGTATCCATATCCAGCACCAGCAGACGTGCCGGCTTGCGGGCCGCAACGAACATGCGGCGATGCGCTTCATCGAGCGCCATGGGGAAATTTGTGCCAGCGCTCTGAAGCTTCCATTTCTCGATTTTGCGGGTGTTCCGGTCGATGACAGCAATTTGGCTGATCGACGCGAGGTTAACGAAAATCTTCGGCCCTTTCTCCTCTAACTGGAATGATTCCGGATGGGCGCCGAGCTTAAAGTCTTCACCAACCTTCTTGTCAGTCGTTGCGTCAAACACGCCGATCGCGCTCTCGGCTTCGTCGCCGTAAGCGACATACACGCGCTTCGCAGCTGAGTCGTAACGCAATTGATCGGCATCGTCGGAATACTTTACGGTGTCGATCAGCTTGTATGTATCGGCGTCGAGGACCTTGCACGAGCCGTCGCCTTCACTGGAAACCACGATACGGTTCATATCCGCAAGATACGCCACCATCTGGGGCTTGATGAATCCTTCTTGGAGGCTGCGCGATCGAACTCCACGAGCTGTGTCCACAACCTCGACGCTATCGTTCCCATAAATGGCAGCGAAGACGCGACCACCACTATTGTCAACCGCCATGTGATCAAATCGGCCCAGCACGCCAGGAATCGGGATAATGCGAACCAAGACTAGCGGAGCAGATTCGTCGGTCGGCAGCTCCTGGGCCGCGGCGCAAACAGGAATCAATACAATTGCCATCACAATCCAGATGGCTCGACATGGCTTCATTCGGGTCTCCTTGAAATTCCAATGCTTTGGCAAGAATAAGGCTTTATCGGCCTGTCACTCTTGAACTGTGTAAACCCACACCGCCGCATCTTTGTTCGGCGAATAGGGAACCGCAAGAAAGATCCGATCTAGTCCCTTCTTTCCCGCCCTTGGTGTGTAGCCCGCCGTACGGGCGCCTATCACAGTGGCGATCCTGGCAATGCGCTCATAGTGATCGGCATCTTTCTGTTGAAAAACGTCGATAAAGCCCTGTCCGCCCGGAATGTAAACACGTTTGTGGTTGGCGTCGTAATACAGATCGTCTACGTCAGCTACACAAGGCTGGGTAGTCACCACCTTGCCTGAACTCGTGTCATACACTACTAACCTGGGCGGAGTACGGGTGACAATCATCAGACGGTGTTCGGATTCGTCGAGCGCCATCGGAAAGTTTTGCTCATACTTGGGTGGCAATTCCCACTTGGTGAGTTTTCTTGTGGTTCAGTCGATGACCCCGACCTGCTTCAGATCTTCCAAATTGACGTAGAGATTCGGTCCAGACTCCTCCATCTGGTAGGATTCCGGATGAGCGCCTATCTTGTAGACTTCGTCCAGGCGTTGATTCGTGGTGGCGTCGACCATCCCGATAGCGGCTTTGTCTTCGTCACCATAGCCAACATAGATGCGTTTTGAAGCCGCGTCGTAGCGCAGGTTATCCACGTCGGCGTTATAGTCTATAGTTGTGATCAGTTTATAGTCGCTGCCGTCGTAGATAAATAGTTTGCCTTTGCGACTGCCGACGAAGAGTTTGTTGAGCCCGACCGCAAATGAAATCCCTTGGGGTTCCGGAATGCCGGGGATGTGCTGTACTACCGTGTCCTCGACGAGATCGATCACTTCCACGGAATTGTTTCCAAGCGCGGAAATGAACACTCGGGCGGGCTCCGACGGGTCAAAGGTGAAGTGATCAAACCGCCCGTGAACGCCAGGGAGAGGAATTTGCGACGTCAGAATAAGCGGCCCGTTTTCCCCAGGTGACGAGTTCTGCTGCGCCCTTGCACATAGCGCGAACGAAATAACCGCCATGACCGCCAGCGAAATACCACAGATTCTTGTCATGGTTCTCCTCCAAGTGAGCGATTTCCGAAGTGTCTCGGACAAATTCCACGACGTGCGATTTCCTTGTTCGCTGATCTCAAAGTTGCTGGCCGGAACTCCAAAACTCGTTGGTCCTCGCGGGTGCTCGCCACATGTAGGCACTTTTGAGCCAACCCTAGCGGAGTAATCTGAATGTTATCTGAAAGCAAAAAGACATTTCAGAAGCACCAGAGTAGGCCGGCCAAAATGTTAAACCGACTGCGGGAGACTCTTGCGGCCAGGTTCTCGGGACACGGCTTTCTAGAATGAAGCTGAGAAAGTTGTCCATGCCGGTCAAGCCAATGCCCGCATTCTTCCGTCGGAAGAGTCAAATCCGATCACTACCCCGCCCAATATTATTCGATAGACGGGAGTCCGTCCTGCGATGGGTCACTGCACGCTGTACACAAGAATTTTTGCCTGTACGTTTCCATAGGGCGGAACGGCTACGTAGAGGCGGTTCTGCGATTTGACCAGCGCGAGGTTCTTCCCCATGGGTCCGGTTACGATCTTGGTGACGGGGTCATAGTGATTGGAGTCGGCCTGGTGAAGCACTTCGATGAATCCTTCAGCAGACGTGATGTAAATCCGGCCGCGCTCCCGGTCGTAAAGCACATCGTCGGTCCCTTTAGCGATCGGAACAGTGACGACGAGTTTGCCCGTTTCCGTATCTAATACGTTCAGCGTGCCGCTTCGACACGTGACAAACAATCGCTGATGAGCCTCGTCGAGGTCTGCGGCTACACAAAATTTCCCTCCTGAAACCGGCCAGGTTGCCACGATGGCTTTCTTATTCCTGTCAATCACATCGACTTCCTGTTTGTTCGGGCTTGTAATAAAGAGCCGTGGTCCGGCCTTTTCCATGACCATGTGCTCGAGACGCCCGGTATTGAACTTGATGTCGTCCACGCGATCGTTCGTATCCGTATTCACGATGCTCAGCAACGTGTAATCGAGATTCGCGAAATCGCCGCCATTTGTGAGGTACAAGTAGTGTGTTGACGGATCGTAATCCATGGAATCCGCATCGGGCAGCATCTTCAGCGATTTGATCAGATCATATGTCGTTCCATCATAAATCCGAAGAGCGCCTTCGGTGTGACTCCCGTCGGTCGCGTAAATCCGATTCACATCGGGACGGTAAACCACGTTGTGAGACATAGCGAATCCGCCAATGCTGTGGAGCAATTTGCCGGACGACATGGAGTAAATCTCAATCGTCCCATCGTTTTCGGCTACCACGAACAGCCGGCCATTCTTAAGGTCAAGCCCAAATCGGTCAAAGTGGCAGGTCATGATGGGCATGAACTCGGTGTCCACAGATTGGGTCAGTTGCTCCTTGTTTTGATCGGGGTTATGGCATTTTATTTGAGGCATTGGGATGGTCTGGGCCAATTTCAGCGGCGGGAGGGCTTGGGCTGAGCACACCACGGCTGAAGATGCGATCAGGCTGGCAACGAACGTGAAATGCGAAAGCACGAGTCTCTTCTTCATTCTTATCCTCCCTACTGCTGGGCTGACCACCGGTATGCGGCGCGGAGAATATCGCCGAGCAGTTTTAAATCAAGACTTCATTGCCCGTTTGTAGATTCTGTGAAAACGGATCAGTAGTCTATAAACTGGGTGAACCATAATTCCGCGCCTTGGTTGGAGGTCGCCGGAACCCCAATCACCATTCCCTGACATGCACGATGCTCCCCCAAATTACCGCGCCTCCTCGGGCGGCCGGGTCGTTATGAAGTTCACGTAAAACAACAGGTCGTAAATGATCTTTAAGGTTCCGGCAATGAAGAATGGCGCGCTGATCAGCGCCGGGCGCGCATACAGGATGCCCGCCAAAACCGGGGCCAATGCCGCGCCCGTGGTTCGTGAAATGCCCGTAATACCGGCCGCCGCAGATCGTTCTTGCGGGGGAACGATAGCCATGGTGTACGACTGACGGGTTGGCACATCCATTTGGCTAATACTAAAACGCAGAAGAAGAACCGAGATCGCCAGCGACAGATTCGGCATCAGGGGTATGAGAATCAGCAGAACGTTAGAAGGCAGATGCGTGAAAACCATAGTTCTGACGAGACCGAAGCGCGATGCAAGACGTGACGCCAGAAGGGCCGAAACTCCAGAAATCAAATTTGCGACGAAGAAAATCACGCCGAGGCTTGCTGGCGTCAATCCAAAGCGGAGATAGAACCAATATGCGGCGAAGCTCTGAACTACGAAGCCGCCACCGAAGGCGTCAAGGGCAAAGAGCCCGGACAGCTTTGCTACGACGACCTGGGAATGGCCGACACCAAAGAATTTCGCCAACCCCGCCGAAATATTCGGACTTTCGTGCATGCTCACTTCAGCCGCAGGCGTAAGACGGTCGAAAAAGAACAGCAACAGGACACCGAGAAAGGCATAAAGAATAACGATGGTGCGATAGCCGTGCACAGGCGCGATTGAGGCCTTTTGCAGCAGGTGCGTGATGATGCCTGTAGATAATGCGCCAAGCGCGGTCGCAAACGAACCAGCCAGCGTGTACCAAGCAAACACTTGCGTCCTAGTTCGCTCGGGAACGACGGTGGAAAGCGCGGCCTGTTCGATCGATAGAAAGGGTCCAACTTCGTTGCCGCTCGGACTAATTACACCGATCGTCGCAGCGATCGTGAGCAACAAGAAGCTATGTGCGATCGAGAAGGTCACGCCGGCAGCAACCATGAGCAGCGCGCCCACAATCAGCATGCGCCGCCGGCCAATCCGATCAGCTCGAGTCGTAAGATAGAGTGAAATTACCGTGTCTCCGAGAAGGGCGAGAGTGAATAGCACGCCTGTTTGAGGAGTGCTTAGCCCGAGACCGGTGAGATAGAACACCAAGACAACGGATAAAGAGCCATACGCAAATAGGCGTATGAACCGCGTAGCGAACAGGAGCACGGCGTCACGCGTGAGAAGTTGGGTTGTCCGCGGTCCTCGGCGAATGGTCAGCATGGCAGGCAAAATGAGGGCTGAACAACACTTCTGGCGCGCAGTTGTGACTCTTTAGAATGCTCTATTATTGCGGCGAGCTAGATTCCAACGTCGACCCGTTCTCCCGGAATCGCTCCCCGCTTCGCGACGCCATTTCGCGTCACTTGCCCGGCGTAACCACGAAGATACCCTTCCCATAAACTGGAACGAAGATGTGTTTGTTCTTTGAATTGACGGCAACGGAGTGGACCCCAGCACCTTCAAAGGGAATGTCGGTAACAAACTTTTCGGTGGCTGCGTCAACCACGCCCACAGCGCCCCCGCGGGCGACACTCAACTCTGTAGCTCCCTCAGAGGTGTGCGCGAAGTAGTAGCTGTTCGTCCCAGGGTCGTACCAAACCTCGTCCGTGTCCCCAACTTGGGGAATAGGCGTTCCAGTTCGACCAGTTCGAGCATCGATAGACATTCCACCAACGGAACCACACACCGTCATCAAACGACCGTTTGGCCCGGCGGTCAAGCCGCTCAACGTAAGGTCAAGCACTCCGCCTTTGCATTCTACCGGGAAACTCTTGACCGGATTCGGGAGCTTGTGAGGATCGAAAACATCGATACGATTCTTAGCTCCGGGAACATTCTGGTAAAACCACCCCGTGTCCCGATCCCATGTCGGCTGTTCCATGCCATCCTGGTCCTTCGGATAATAGTAGTGGCCCAACACGGAGCCATCGGTTACTGAAACAAAAGTAAGGAATGGCGGTGCATCTCCATCGTTCGAAGTCATCAGAATCTTGTCAATCGGGTCGTACGCTAACTCATCAACTCGAAACTTACCGCCGGTTGGAATCTTCCGAATAACGGCCGTACCCGGCTTGCTCGCGTCCGCCTCAATAATGTTACCCGCACCGTCTCCGGCCCACACGTGTCCGAGGTCGTCCGTAAGGACTCCGTTGGGCCCAGCGCAATGGCGCAGGTCTTTGGGATGACCAGGACAAGGCCTGGTACCAGTGTAGTTGCCTTTACCGATGAACCCGAGGAAGGTGTCAGAAGCGGCGTCAACGAGGTCGATCGCGTTGTTCGTGCGGTCCGTCAGGTAGTATTTTTGCGTGGAGTTGTCGACCCAACTGATGTCGAAGCCGTAGGACCCATAATTGGTTGGAGAACCTTTCACGAGCGGAATCTGGCGCGACTGAGCCAGAGCTAACGCTACGAGCATTGTACTGAGAAGCGTCAATGTTGCCAGAGTTTTCATGGAAGACTCCTCGTCGTTTCGGGCAAGTGCGATGACCGTGGGAAGCCCTTCAACATCGCTTAGCACGGTAGCGTGACGGTACAACCTGAATATGACCTGAAAACGGTAAGATCTTCCTCACGCGATAGGGGTGTTGGGTGATGACACCAGAGCATTGGCAAATGAAGGAATTCGATCTTTACCGCCCTACCGACATCTTCTTGATTATTACAGTTGCAGACTGTGCCCCAGAGGCCAGAAGTTGAGCCACCCGGAAATATGCGTATCTCGACTGGCCCGTTTCTTCTTTAACTGTTGGGGTCCAACTGAACGATTGGAGTCCAATTGGGGTCCAAAAAGGTCCATTTTCAATCTGGATTCAGGTAGGTTAGCCGTGTAAGGGCAATTGAGACATCGTGAGTTATGGAGCGGGCGATGGGAATCGAACCCGGACGCTCTTCGAGTTCGCAACGATTTACGTCGGACAATCCGTGATTTGCATGTTGCCACTTTGCTCCAAGCAAATGACTTGGCGTTTTCGAGGTCCGATTGCCGCCTTCAGCCGCCTCGAAAATCCAGGAAGTGCAGCGACGACAACAAGATCGACTGTGTGGGACGTGGGATACAAACCCACGAGCCCCTGTATTTCAATGGCTTACCGGGAACGGCCCCTAATTACAAATTCAACGCCGACAAAACAACGAACAGGATCGCGACGGGAAATAATCGAAATAATCAAGGGAAGAGTTGCCCGGAAGTTGACGAGACCAGTCAATACAAGCGCGTTTATCGGTACTAATCCGACCAGGGAGCTGGTAAATTCCGGGTTGCCTGTCATCCAGAAGTCACTGCGAACGATTCTGCATCCTAGAATTGACGAATGATCAAGCGGCCTGATGGGTCTTGGCCTTTTCAGTCAAGCCAAGCCCGCCAGGATCATGCCCGGCTTGCGGTTTTTGTTCGGGCGAGCCATTCGAGCCGTCTTGGCGCAAAGGCAAGATCTCGTCTCGCCTTTGCGTTTGAAGCGCCCCGCAATTGAGTCGCATAGTAGACAGCGTCGGGCCCTGCTTGCTCAAGGGCTTCGCGCTCGCTGATGTGCTGTGGTTCCGGCGCTCCCACACTGGCGGCAAATGCGGGTAGCCAGACGGACATGACCGACGGGTCGTCGTCAACAACGTTGTAGACACCTGCAGGGCATTCAAGCGCGGCGACGGTGGCCGCCGCCGCGTCCTCAACGTGCACCCAAGACCAAACTCCCGATCCCGAGCCCGCAATTGGATACCGCTGTTCCAGCACCTGATGAGCTGCGTCCCCGTCTGGCCGGAACCATGTACCGGGCCCGTAAAAGAATCCATAACGAAGAGCGACTCCTTCCAGACCCTCCGCGCCGAGTGTGCGATTTTCAAGTTGAGTATATGTCCGAACGTTGGCTGAGATCGCGGGCGAGGCGTTGAGTGCCAGCGGATCTGTTTCGTGCGCAAGCCCGGGACCTGGTGCATAGTAGAATCCGGTCGACTGGATGATGTATCTTCGCGCGCCGGCTGCTCGGGCCGCATTCAAGACAATCTGTCCGCCTTCGAGCCTCAGTTTATGGTCGCGCTCTGCAGCCGCGCGCATCTCGTCTGGTATGTAGTGTTTCGGCAGGGAAGTAAGCTCGTCGATGACGACCTCCGGGCGCGCTCTCTTTATCGCGGCGTCGACAGCCTGGGCATCGAGTGCGCTCGCAAGGAGTCCCTCAGCGCCATCCTCTTTGAGAGTCTGGAGACCTAGTTTGGAACTCGTCATTCCAAAAACGTTATGACGCGCAGATACCAAAGCAGAGATGAGTGGACGCCCAATAGCGCCCGTGGCACCGGCAACAAGCACATTCATATTTCCCCTCCAATCTCGTAGATTAGTACGATCAACGGATCTCCCGCTCAGTTTCGTAATCGATTCAGAAGTTTATCCAACGTGAATCGGTCAGGCTCCCAGAACGCCAGTAAGAATGCTGCAGCGGCTGCCGAGAAGACCGAATAGTCGAATGGCGTCTTGATGCCAAGACCTGTGACCATGCCTATAGCAAATGACAAAAGGAGAAGACCCGAGAGGACGGAGGCCATTCGTATTTTGAAGCCTGCGATAAGCAATATCCCAAAGAGTGTCTCCGCGACGGTAGCTGCCCACGCAAACGACACTGTCAATGAACTGGGGAAGAGAGACGTCACCGCGCCCGTGTACTCCACGAAATGAGCGAAATTTCCCCAGGATACGTTCTTTGCTCCATATGGCCCCCACAAGCCAAA
>Ga0137418_10000470_pt1 | contig 35831 bp, 25 predicted proteins | sample CZODoug3_1_2_16f_FD_122242 | JGI IMG/M metagenome (GOLD analysis project Ga0137418, IMG submission 122242) | Vadose zone soil fungal communities from Angelo Coast Range Reserve, California, USA - CZODoug3_1_2_16fungal (Hybrid Assembly) | ecosystem: Environmental > Terrestrial > Soil > Vadose... | reverse complement strand
CTGGGCTGAAGCTGTGCCATTTGGGCGCCAAGTTTCAGGAAGTGCTGCAAATCACGAAGCTCCTGACGGTGTTTGATGTGTACAACACGGAAGCCGAAGCGGTGGGCAGCTTCTCGAAGGGCGCTGGCGCGTAGTCGAAATCGTTGACGGGGCACGCGCCCGCGTGCCCCGTTGCTTCTCTCCTCAGTGAGGTGCGTTGATACCCCCCCACCCCCGTTGTGACGAAAAGAGTGTGCAAGTTCTTGAAAGTAAAGGGGTAAGTCGTGCGCCGTTGCGCGAAAGAGTGTGTAATCTCTTGAAAATGCACGGCTTACATGTATGTAATAAGAAACAAAAGACTTCACGGCGTCTCGCTGCGAAAGGCTATTAAAACGAAGCAATCCTGCCCCGGACGTCCCCAAAAAAAGAGCTGATTTACCTTCGTGGCAGAACAGAGTGGGCTAACTCGGCCCCCAAACGGTGGCGGCTATTGGATGGCGCGAACAAGGATCAATTCCTTCTGGTGTCCTCCGCGCCAGAGATACCTAGTATACACAATTGGTACAATCTGTCAAGTATTTACTTCCAAGTGCTTTTGTTGCTTTGGCTTAGTGGGGCCCGGCTTCAAGCGGCGAGCCTAAATCTCTTGCGGATCGACGGTGACCGCTGTTTCCAGATACCAGCAGAGGGCGTTGGCTAGCTGGATTTGGCGGGGGTTGCGGCACTCGGGCTCGAAGAGGCGAGGGCTGCCTACCAGGATTACGTTGGACATGGCGCGAGAGGTGGCTACGTTGAGGCGGTTTAGGCTGTAGAGGAATTCCATTCCTCGCGGAGCGTCTTCGGGGGAAGAGGTGGTGAGCGAGTAGATGACTATGGGGGCTTCCTGGCCCTGGAATTTGTCGACCGTGCCGACGTTGGCTCCGGGGGGCAATCGGGCGAGCAGGTCGGAAACCTGGGCGTTGTAGGGAGCAACGATCAAAATGTCTTTGAGTGCGATGGGGCGATTACTGGTCGCGTTGCGAAACCAGACGACTCCGGGTTGCAGCAAGCTCTCGACGATTTTTGCGATGACTTCGATTTCTTCCGGCGAAGAGTTGCGATTGCCTTCGTGCGCTACGGGGACGAACCACAACCCCGCGCCGTTTAACCAAGGATGCCCACGCAAAATGCGATGCTTTGTAAAATCCCTCGCTCCGAGGCGGCCGTCGTAAAACAACTGCGACGTGAAATCGCAAATGGAAGGGTGCATTCTCCACGTTTCGGGCAGCAGCAAACCCATTGTTTCGGGAATTGTCTTGTGGTCGCCCAGCAGGTATTGAAGAGCGGACTTCTCGGCGCCCGGAGGATGACTGCCCTTCAACGGGCGTTCCAATTGCTGGGGATCTCCAATCAATACCAAGTTCCTTGCAGCTTGCGCCACCGCGGTGACATCCGCCAACGCCATTTGCCCGGCTTCATCGATGAACAGAACATCGACGGCCTCGAAATATTCAGAGCGTGTCCAGAGCCAAGACGTTCCCCCGACGACGTTGGCGGCGCCCGACTGGAGAGCGCGGAAAGGAATGACGTTGTCCCGCGCGACTGCAATCTCAGGAGTTTCTTCCTGTTCGTCGGATCGCTGCATACACCTGGCGCCTTGGAAACCCAGGTCGTGGGCTGCGTTCACGACTTCGTCGAGGAGTTTGCGAATTACTTTGTGGCTCAGGGCGGTGATGCCGACTTTCTTTCCTTGCTTCAGCAATTGGCAGATCATACGAGCGCCGGTGTAGGTCTTGCCGGCACCCGGGGGCCCTTGAATCGCAGACACCGAATCGTCTAAAGCAGTGACAACTCGCGACGCGGTCTCGACGGGCTCTTCGCTTGTCAGCGCCGTGACGCTCTCTCCGCGTGCAAGGCGGGGAGCTTTACGCAATAAGAGATCTCGGGCGGACCGATAGCTCCCGGGCGCGTCGATGGCATTGGCGTTTACCCAATCCGCGATGCGCGACAAAGCGTCTGCGTGTTCCTTGATGCCGCGCGGAGAGTCCCACATATAGACGCTGGCCGGATGCATGCCTGTCCACTTCCGGGTCTTCTTGACGTCGACGGTTCGCCGGACGGGATCGATTGCCTCCACGCAGCCAATGCGCTCGCTCTGGTGATACACGTCCTTGCCGGCGCGCACTTCCGTTTCTTGTTTGTCGTATACATAACGCTCCACCGCGAGTTGGCCCTGCATGCCTACTTTTTCGACAAAGCGCAGGCCTGCCAGAGCGACGCGTTCATCCAGCAAGGCGTCGTCACCGAGTTCAGCCAATCGGTAACCTTCCCACCAACTCGCCTTGTTCTCTCGCCGGTGCCAATCCAAGAGCTGCGCCAACATCCAACGCGCTTCCTGTTCCATTGAGCGCTCGGCGGGATTGAGGGAGATGCCACCGCTGAGTTGTTCCTTAAGGGCCGCGACGCGTTTTTGGCGTTCGTCCAAATCTTCGGAAGGAGCGCCATCGCCACTCGGTGGCCGGGCGATTACCGTTCCGCTGTGCTCCAGTTCCGTTCGCTTTTGTTCGAGCCAATCTCTGAGAGAGGCAGTGGAGCGGCAATCGTCCTGGTTGTATCCCTCCATGGCCGCACAGAGGTCCTGCGGCAGGTCACCCTCCCAGCCCAGTTCCAACCAGTGCTCGATGTAGCGCATGGCTTCGCGCGATTCCGCTAGCGGTGTTTTTCGAGAGAAGGAATAAAAAGCTTCCAAAGCCTTCAAGGAGTATTCTTCGACGCCGGCGCGCACGGCTTGCTTGAAGATTGTGTGAAGGTCGACGAATAGCCCGGCGCGCAACATCCGGTCCACTTCGTCTTCTCGCGTGGCGTATCGTCCCATCAGGTATTTGAATTTCGCGGGTTCGTAGGCTCCGAAATGGTAGACGTGCATCGCCGGGGCTGCCTCCCACGCGCGCATGATTTCGTCCATCAACCATTCGAAGCCCTGCTTCTCCTCGTCGGCAGTGAGGCACCATCGCTTTTGGTAAAGCTGTCGGTTTTGTTCGTCCATCGTCAGCAAGCCAAAAAGGTATTGGCGGCCGCCTTCGTCGGCGAATGGATCGCCCTCTAAATCGACAAACATATCGAACCGCGAGGGTTCGGGGAGGCTGTAGAATCCGGTTCCCTCGACGACGGGGAGCAATTCGTAAACAGACTGCTGAGAGGTTCGTGCCTGGACTTGGACGCGGGCTTGTTCGCGGACGCGCTCGATGCCTTCTCGCGAGCCGTGAAGGGGTTTCTCTTGCAGAGGGAGCGGCAGGACGGCGAGCTTGGCCATGGTTGGCGTGTCCCAGGCTTCCAACTGGATTCGCTGCTGTTTTCTGATTCCCGCGACGAGTGACAGATGATCGTCGCCGCGGCGCTGAGCGTCACATACGGCGAACCAGTGGCATACGTCGCAATGCTGGCACGGCTCCGGATAGGTTTGCTCGCCGTGGCCATTGTTGCAGACGTTTTCGAGCCGCGCCTTTACATAGCGATAGTAGGCCGCGTATTCCGCAAAGCGATAGGGTTCCGCGGTGAATTCCTTGCCACCCGGAACGACATACATGAATTCCGGTTCTACGCCCTGCAGTTCCGCCAGCAGCGCTGAATACAGGGCAAGCTGAAGGATGGTCGTGGCTTTTGTCTCGCGAGCCAACTTGCAGTCGTACACTTCGTACGACCAATTACCCAAACGGCTTTTCTTCGAAACTTTGCGCAGCACGTCCGGCCGGCCAAACCATCGGCCGGAGGCGATGCTACCCTGGGCGATGACGTCGAGTCCCTTTCGCATGCACGCGAGCGTTTCCTGGACTTGTTCCTTTTCGCTGATTTCGCGCAAATCCACGAATGACAGGCCGGCCTCGCGAAGCGATTGCAGGTACGCCGCTTCGTGGCGCAGGCCGAGCTCTTGAATGACTTTCAGGTCGGGGGAGCGCCAGTCTGGAGCGCGGCGCTCGCCGCGTGCGACGCTGAGGTCGAGCGATGTCAGATGGCGGCAGGCCAAGTGATTGCTGAGGTCCGTAGCGGCCAGGCGAATTTGGTCGGATTCGATTCTCATGTTTGATTTTGGCGGGAGCCGATGATGATAACGTCCTTGCGAGCAGGATATACGACAAATCAATTATACGGGATACAACTATAACGGAATTCTGAGTGCGCGCCCTAGCTTCTCCGGTCCCACTTTCTCAGGGTGGGGCTGAGGCTTAGGCGCTGGACGCAGACCTGGAGGGATGGGCAGCGGCAACGGAGGAGGTGTTCGAGAAGAGATTTTAGTTGGCGGGAACGTTTGATGGCTTCGTCGACCTGGGTGATTTTCGCATGGGCCAATTTTTTCCAGCGGGGACCTACCGGGGCGCTATCACGCAGGCCGCCGAGGAAGATTTTGATTTCGGCGAGTGTGAAGTCCATTTCCGTGGCGAAACGGATGAGGAGCACGCGATCCAAGGTGTCAATGGGGTAACGCCGCTGGCCGCTTACGCGGTGGGGTGCTTCGAGAATGCCCATCCTTTCGTAATAGCGAATCGCGGATGGTTTGAGGTTCGCGCGAGCGGCGAGTTCGCCAATCTTCATTCTTCGCTTTCCCGAAAAGGCTTTGACTTAAAGCTGACTTTAAGTTTTAACATTTCGACCTGCTGGTAACAAACATTTTCGGGAGGAATCGGATGAATACGCGAAAGAAGGTGGTAGTTGCGACAGGGATGAACCTGGCAGCGCTAACGCTGGGCGGAGAAACAGCGGGCTTAAGAGCGCTCGATCTAGTTCGGGCCGGGGATCAGGAGAAGGAGATGGTTACAACAAACGGAAAATTCTACTGCAATACGAGGGCGCTGACTGCGACGCAGCGGGCGCGTCACAAGCAAATGACCGACAAGCTGATGAGCGTACGCAAAAAAGTGGTCGAGACGGAGAAGGGCTACGAGTTTCAGTACAGCCCGTCGGACATTTCGCTCTTGGAATTGGCCTACTGGGTCGTCGCGGAGGGAAAGTGCTGCCCGTTTTTCGATTTTCACATCGATTTGGAGCGAGAGGGCAGGCTGCTGTGCTTGCGATTGACTGGTGATGACGGGATCAAGGGGTTTATTCGCTCGGAGTTTTCAGTGGCGGCGAAGTAGCGCGGCGCTCGAGAGCTTTGGTCCTTCTCAGCCTAACAATCGCTCGGCATTCGGGATGCCGTGCGCGGTTGCTACGTGATTGCGGAGTTACGGGGGGTTTTCACCGTTGCGGTCGGACAGTATACTCCGGGCACTGCTGTTGCACGGTTAGGAGAGAGAAATGCCCGCTACGAAACGGGGGCCGCGCGCAAGCGGAGGCGTGCAAGACCGCGCCGATGACTTTGCGAAAGCATTTTATGGACTGAAGATGGTGTTCGCGAAATACGAGAAGCATCTGCGCGTTACCGCGGACACGCGCGAGAAATATTACCTGGAGACGCGCTCGCCCAGCTATAACGGTAAACCGCTCTTTTTTGGAGCGGTGCTTCGCGGGCGCGCGTACGTCAGCTTTCACCTGATGCCGCTGTACTGGGAACCTTCGTTAACGAACGGTATTTCCGCAAACCTGAAAAAGTGCATGCAGGGGAAGAGTTGCTTTAATTTTTCGGCGCCGGATGCGGCGCTATTTCGTGAATTGGCGGCGCTGACGAGCCGCGGCTTTGCGCTGTATAAGCGTAAGAATTTGCTCTAAGGCGTTCCTCGTCGGAGGCTTCGCTTCAAAGCGTTGCTTCGAGCTGCAGGTCATCTATTATTTTTCCCAGCAGATCGTTGGCCTGGTCGCGCTGCGCTTCCGTCTGCTCGATTTTGTTGCGCAGGGCATCGAGGCGAGTTTCCTGCTCGTCGAGTTGCCGCGTGTAGCGTTGCAGCAAAGCCTTTTCTTCGGCGCTGCCGCGGAGAGCCTTCATGTTTTCGCGCAGGCGGCCTTGATCGTCGACGATGCGCTCGATATCTTTCTGCCGGTTCTCCATTTCTTCTTCGAGCTTTGCGACAACAGCTTTTTGCGCTGTGATCTTGGCGAGGGCCTGTTGCATTTCCGGAGAGATGGTTTTCTGACGGACGAAGAGGGCGATTTGGTCGTCGTTCAAGTCGGACAGTTGATAGTTGGTTTCTTGCACGTGCGCCTCCTCGACAGGGAGTGTGGCCGTGGCCTTTGCAGGAACCTCCATGCGGAAGCGGTACACACCGGGGGCTTGTTCCTCCGGCTGATTCGAGGCCTTCGCTAATATCCACGAATAGCGTGCGGGATGTTCGACGACCAGTTGGCGCGGGGCAGCATCTTCATTTCGCACGGTATATATGGTGCGCTGTTGAAGCTCACTGATTTGCGTGAGCACGCCTTTGGAAATCTTGGCGCGCATAACGTGTTGCGGTCGTTCGTCGGTTTGCGCTTGCACGAGCAGCCCCAGATCCGTCGCGTACGAGAGCAGGCGGCGCTCACCGGGTTTGATGGGATCGGTCAAGCCCTCGCCAGCGAATACTTCGTTGTCGAGTACGCCGAAGCTGCCGCCGTCCAGAGTGAGTGGGCTGGTATTCTTCAACCACAATCCGCGCAGGGGCCGGCCGGAGCCGGCGGTGCCGCTCCACAGCGAAACCCTTTCCGCTTCGAGTTCGGTTTGCACGATAGGCACGAGCGCAGACTGATTTTTCTTGAGCGTGACACGATCTTTTAGTTTGTACTCGAAGAGATCGCCGAGGCCTTGTCCACTTGCGGCGGCTTCCATGCCGCCGAGGGAATTCTCGACTGCGCCAGGTGCCAGAGCGGCAAGAGCAAATGTGTTGCGGCCATTCATCGCCAGGCCTTGGACATTACCTGATGAAAAGCCAACATGGGGTCGGTTTGCAACGCCAAGTCTTCCGAAGGAAGCGGAAACGGAGGACGAGGTTGTCTCCATTGCGGCGGTCGATGCGGAAACCTCTACAGTTTCGGACACAGCCCCAAGTTGGAGTTGCCCATTTATGTGGTTTGCTCCGGGGCCCAAATTGGCGTTGCTGACCACAGTTTTTCGGAAGCCGGTGTGCTCCATTTCGACGCCGTAACTGCCAGGGGCCTGCGAAGAGAAGGAATATTGGCCGGTGCTGTCCGTGCTGGTTTGCGCGACCACCGCGCCATCAGGGCCAACGAGCCGGACGGTCGCTCCGGCGACGGTTGCGCCCATCGCATCGGTTACCGTGCCGTTGAGGCTTCCGTTGCCGCCGAGCAGTGTGGAGGCGTGAGTTTGCGGCGAGAGCTGCACGCTTTCGGGAAGGGCGACCGTGGGGCGACGACCGTAGAATGGCTCGGAAAGCTGTTGAATGAAGGAGTGAGGAGCTCCGGCCACGAGGGAGAGCTCGACATCGTTCCAATCTTCGCCGACGGTGTTGTCGACGATGGCCCAGCCTTGCAGGAGTGGCCTCTTTCCGGGTTTGCTGGGCAGAACGATGCGATAGGTGGTCTTCCAGATGGGCACTTCGCTGATATAGCTGACGTAGAGATTGCGTTCGCCGCTTCCGGTGGTGGATAGAGTCATGCGCCGAACGTCCTGATCGCGCGCGGAAGCGATGAGGCCAAGGTATTTCCCGACTTCTGTTTGGAGATCGTGTTCGGCGATGCGGACGCTTGTCGCCGGGCTCAGATCGACGCTGCGCACTTCGCCGGCGTCCGTGATCAACGAGATCTCGTCAGTTTCCACGGTCCAAGTCGAGGCCGTGCGCGTTTTTCTTTCAACGCTCAGCAATTTTCCGGTTAGGGCTGGTCCGGTTGCGGCGTGGACTTCCACGCGGGCGCCTCGGAGGGCGGCTAGAAAATCAGCCATGCTGGGTTTTTCTCCGAGGGCGAGGCGGAGTGTGGAGAGGCGGCGGGCCAGCGGGGCTTCGGAGTTGTAGTCGACGCCGGTGATCCGCCCGCCGGAGAGGTCGAGCGCGGTGAGCGATTTTAGGACGTCGTTGAGCTGTGCGCTGGTGAAATCGACATGCACGGTCTGATTGCCGCGAACGCGACCTAGGTGCTCGAAGTAACCCACGCCGTTCTTGTAGAGGACCACCCGGCGCACCGGCAGGCTTGCTGCGGGTTCAGTGGCCGCACCGCGAACCTCTTTCGCCGTTGCTTCGGATTGCGCGATTTTTTCGGGATTGGTTTGAGCCTGGCTGAAATTGGAGAAGAGGAGACACACGAAGAGCGCGTGCACGATTTTGGTCATTGGACCACCCCTGAGTGAAGTAACTGCCTTGTTAATTCCGATGCAAGATACCTTGATGCACGTTGTATGTCGCGGGAAAAAAGGTGCTTCAGGCACATGATAGTTACCGACGCCTAGCGCGTGGGCGGTGCCGTGCGGATTGGAACTCGATATGAAATACTTGAGAGCTGAATTCAATGTGTGGAGTGATTATGGCTCGGTATCTTACGCAGCACACGCTTGCTTGCCTTACGCGGCAGGGGGCGGAGAATCTGGCGCAGCGGATGCAGTCGGGCGGGGCGGCGCGCGCGGAACGTGTGCTGGTCAATATGCTGGAAGGGAAGATGTTTGTGGAGTTTCGCGCGGAGTCTCGGGAAGTGCTGGAGGCTTGGCTCAAGACCGAGGGTATGCACTTTGATTGGCTGGTGCGTGTCGAATGGGAAACGCGGGGGCAGGACGGTAAACTTTATTCGGCGGATTGAGACCACGGCGCGCGGAATGCAAATTAACTCGTTGATCGAACCGCGTTCTCCGGTACGAGGTTCACGATATAGCACAAAGCAGTAACGATTTAACGCAGCAGAATACAAGTCCGATACTCTCTTGCTGTAGGTTCCTCGAAATCTGAACGAAGAAAGGCGCGAATGGCGAATTTGCGCTTTATCGTTTCCCTGATCACGAAAGAGAACGATTACCAGGTTGAGCAGGCTGCTGCAGCGCAGGCCGAGGCGAAGAAGCTGGGCGTCGACGTGCAGATTTTGTACGCGGATAACGACGCGATCACGCAGAGCACGCAACTGTTGAAGGCGATTCAGGCGCAAGAGGTGATACGGCCGCACGCGATTGTCTTCGAGCCCGTCGGGGGCACGGCGTTTCCGCAGGTTGCGCAGGCCGCGGTGAGCGCGAAAATCGCGTGGGCGGCGCTAAATCGCGAGGCGGATTACATTCCACAACTGCGGAAGACCGCCAAGGTGCCAGTGTTCAGCCTGAGCTCTGATCACAAAGAGATCGGGCGCATTCAAGGCCGGCAATTCACGGCGCTGCTGCCGAACGGCGGTGGGGTGCTGTACATTCAGGGCCCATCGGAAAATTCGGCGGCGCGCGATCGCACGGCCGGGATGCAGATGACGGTTCCGAAAAGCGTGCAGATTGTTTCGCTGCGCGGGCGCTGGACGGAAGAGAGCGCACAACGCGCGGTGGAATCGTGGCTGAGGCTGAACACGTCGAACAAAACGCAGATTGATGTGGTGGGCGCGCAAAATGACCTGATGGCGATGGGCGCGAGGAAAGCGTTCGAAGGCGTGTCCAATATTGCCGAGCGGGAGAAGTGGCTGAAGCTACCGTTTACCGGCATAGACGGATTGGCGAAGACGGGGCAGGCTTGGGTGCGCGGCGGTACGCTGGCAGCGACGATCGTGGTGCCGACAAACGCGGGGCAAGCGATATCGATGCTGGTGGAGGCGCTGCAAACCGGCAGGGATGTGCCGGAACGCTCGTTTACTGTGCCGGAGTCGTTTCCGGCGATCAAGAAACTCATGCCGAGGGGCGAAAAAACTACGGCCACGGGCGAGAAAGTCGCGCCTACTGTTTGACGAGCTCTACGCGGCGATTTTTCGCGCGGCCATCTTCGCTGGAATTGTCGGCCACGGGTTGCGTTTGGCCAAGGCCTTTTGCGGTGAGTCGTCCGGCTGGGACGTTATGCGCGCTGAGCCAGGCAACCACGGCCTGCGCGCGCTTCTCCGATAATGTTTGATTTGCCGCGGCGTTGCCTTGATTGTCCGTGTGGCCTTCCACGCGCAGCTTAAGATCGGCGTTCTGCTGTACCAGCTTGGCGATTTCACTGAGGATTTTTTCGGAATCAGGCTGGATCGTGGCTTTACCAGTGTCGAAGTGAATTCCGTAGACCGCGACATGGCCGGTCCTATTGATTTCGTCACCGAGCGATGAGGCGTCCGCGGTGACTTCCTGCTGCATCTGCTTCTCGGTGACGATGGTCTGGTAGTAAAACTCGCCTTTATTATTAACGTAAATCCAGGCGTCGCCCTTGTGAGCGACGATTTCGCCGGGGGAATTCGTATAGTCAATCGCGAAACCGGCGTTCTTTAGCGCAGCTTGGAAATTGCGGAAGACCTGAATCTGGCTGGTGCCCGGACGAGTGCCAATGTCCCAGGAGTGGAAGTCGCCTTCGACGTGTTTGTTGAGGGTGGCGCCGTCTTTATCGGTGCCCAGCGGGAAGTCGGCTTGCTCGTATTCCTTATTTTCGCAGGAGTGAATTGTGCTGCCTGGGAAACGAGTGATCAGCGGGGAATCCTTGCAGCCCTCGGCGTCCTGCGGCTTTTCTTCTTCCTGGGCGCGCAGGTTGGAGGCAAACAGCAGAACGGCACAGCAGAACAAAAGTCTAGCTAGCAATTTCATGGTGGGAATCTCTCCTCGGCTGGTAGTGGCGGCATTCTACAAAATTTCGGCACGCCGGAACCATAAATTGGCTGGATACCTTTGCGTCCATTGAGGATTCGTTGACAGCAAGAGCGGGGCGGGATAATTTCTCTGCGGGTTATTGTGCGCGTCGATCGCGCGTTAGGCTAAAGGAGCAAGAAGATGCGGCGAGCAATAAGTATCGCGGTAGTCTGCAGCATGATTATTCTCGCCGGGGTTGCGGCGTCGACGGCGCCTAAGGCGGACGAACGGCTCAAGGGCGCGTTTCGGCGGCCCGCGGTAAATGGCTGGACCTTCGTGCACCTGGAGGGAACAGCAGCGCAGATCGGGTATCAGCACGGATATTTGCTCGCAGCCGAAATTCAGGACCTTTATAAGGTATATGTGCTCGAGCTGACGCACGACAATGGGAAGGATTGGAATTTTTTTCGGGAGGCGTCGAAAAATGTTTTGTGGCCTCACGTGGAGCAGGAATATCGCGAGGAGATGCAGGGAATTGTCGATGGAGTGAACGCCCAGGGCGTGAAGCTGGACATTTGGGATATCGTGACAGTGAATGCCGCGATGGAGTGGAGCTACTACGTCGACCAATATGACAAGGAACACAAGATCGCATCGCTTCCGACGGTTACCGCCGGCGATCATTGCAGCGCGTTTGTGGCGGTGGGGAGCTATACGAAAGATGGGCGCGTGGTGATCGCGCACAACAACTGGACGAGTTATCTGGATGGGGCGCGGTGGACGATGGCGTTCGACATTGTGCCTGCACACGGCTACCACTTTGTGATGGACGGACTCCCCGGGCTGATTCACAGCGGCGACGACTTCGGCTTGAATTCCGCCGGGATCGTCATCACGGAAACTACAATCACCGGCTTTCACGGATTCGACAGCAACGGCGTGCCGGAATTCGTGCGCGCGCGCAAGGCCATGCAGTATTCCGCTTCGATCGATGATGTGGCGCGCATCTTCAAGGAAGGCAATAACGGAGGCTACGCCAACGACTGGCTAATCGCCGACACGCGGAAGGGCGAGATTGCGAGCCTGGAGCTTGGGTTGAAGAATGTGACGCTCGATCGCAAGACGGATGGATATTTTGTGGGCTCGAATTTTCCGATCAATCCCAAGCTGACGGCGGACGAGACGGATTTTCCCGTTAACGATCCGGGCGTCAGCGCCAACGCGCGGCGCCGGCGCTGGGAGCAGTTGATGGGAGAAAATAAGGGCAAGATCGACGTGAAATTGGCCGAGCAATTTCTAGCCGATCACGTGGATAGCTTCAGCGGGAAGACGGAGCCGAGCGAGCGCACGTTGTGCGGGCACGTGGAGCTTTCGCCGCGCGGCATGGGGAGTTGGCAAACCCCCTTCGGCACTGCGGGTGCAGTGCAAAACAAAGCGACGGACACACAGATGGCCGCGAAGATGGAGTTCACCGCGGCGGCGGGTCACGCCTGCGGCATGGATTTTCTCGCGGCGAAGCATCTGCAGCAGCATCCCGAGCAATCCTGGGAAAAGCCGGAACTACGCGATATGAAGGCTTACCCGTGGACGACGATTTCCGCGCAGAAGTAGAGCGGCTAGCGTGGGTTCGCTTCGCGGCTGAGTTGTTGCAGGTTGTCCCTGGCTAATTCGTGATTGGGGTTGAGGCGGAGGGCGCGCTCATAGTGCAGCTTCGCTTGCTTTAGGTCGCCGGTTTCGGCAAAAGCGCTGCCTAGATTGGCTTCGGCGTTCGCGTCTTCAGGGTTGATGCGCACGGCGGCTTGAAACTGTGCTAGAGCGCCGCGAAAATCGCCGAGCGAGGCGAGCGCATTGCCGAGGTTATAGCGGGCATCGAAATAATCCGGACGCGCGTTGAGCGCCGCAGTGAGATGCGGAATGGACTCTTCCGTGCGGCCTACGGCTAGCAGAGCGGCGCCGAATGCATTGTTCACCGTCGGCTCATTTGGCCGGATGCGATTTGCGTGCTCAAAATGCGCGATCGCTTGCGGGACTTCGCCGCGCCCCATGAGCAAAGCCGCCAAATTATAGTGAGCCTCAAAATCGTCGGGATTCTTTTGCAGGTTGTGCTGTGCCATAGCTTCCACAATCAAAACCCGAGGGTCATTTTGTCCTTGTGAGATTGGTTCTGGCAGGACCTGCAGCCACAGATGAGCCATTTCGTCGACCGCGCGGTTCCCCCCAACTACGCGCCGCGGCGGATCATTGGGATTGCGGATGTTGTCCTCGGAATTGTCGTAGACGAAATTCATCGAGATCGCGGTGCCCTTCGGCAATCTGAACGGTTGAGCGTAGCGATACACCGCCTGCCAATTGAGGTTCCAGTCGGGGATATGAATTAGTGTCTCGGACCGGCCATCCGGAAATTTCGCGATGGCTCGCAAATCCTTGCCCAGATAGTGCGCGTGGGGATAGATCGCCAGGACATCTACATCGACGGGCAGAGTGAATTCATCCGTCACGACAAAGCGTTTGTCGCCGGCGGGAATGTCCAGCATGCGATCGTTTTCCAGTTGCAGAAGAATTGGATGCAGGGTGGCGGGCTTGTCTGTGAAATACAGACCGAGTGTCGGCTGAATGGTCTCGGGTTTCCCCGATGGTTGCAGGTGGGTGTTGAGAACCAGGTCGGTGTCTTTGTCCAGCCGCAGCGCCATGCCATCAGGTTCCACATAGGGAATCGAGCCAGGTTTCCAAAATAAAAAGTGGCTATCGGGATCAAAAACTTCGGATTCGATGGTCAACTCCATACCGCCGAAGCCCGCGCCGGGATCTATTTCCTGGCGGCGGCCATTCTGCTGGCGGTCCACCAATACATTGGCGTGATGCACCAGGCGCTTGTCGCCCGGGCGAATCTCGATGGCGTCCAGCCAGCGTGTGCGATCGATGGGCGCGCGAAATACAAAATTCCAGTAGTTGTCCGAGCCGCTTGCGGTTAGCGCGTAGGGTTTCGTCGCCCGTGCGATGACGTCCGGCTTACCGAGCTGCCAGCCCTCGGCAAACTTCGGCTTGGCCGGCAAGTCTGCGGGATCGCCCTCGGGCGCGCCCTGGTCCGCCCAAGCCTGAATACGCGCAATCTCGTCCGTGGACAGCCGCAGCTCGTCTGCAAATTTCAGCTCGCCCTCCTCGGGAAGCCAGGGAGGCATGAATCGGCTCCTAGTGACAACGGCGATCTGACGCGCGCGCGATTTCGCATCGGTGTAAGCGAGCAGGGGGAAGGGAGCGGACTCACCGGGACGATGGCAAAGCACGCAGGAGCGATAAAGAATGGGCGCAATGTCGCGGCTGAAAGTGACTTGCGCCTGCGCAGCACCGTTCTGTGTAGTGACTTTTTGCTGCGCTGAGCCGACGTGGCCGAGACCGCTCACCAGCGCCGCTACGCAAGCCCACGGCGCACAGCGTCGAAAATTCCGGGGCACAACGATCATTCGAGATCCGAAATGTAGCATCCGACTGCCGGTGTTGCAGTCCCGCTTAGCGGTCGTTCGGCGATGGCTGCTTCAATGGCATCCGCAAGCTCATGCGTTGTCGGAGATTTTCGCGCGTGGCCAAAATCTTCATAGAGATTGTCGATGCGTCCGTGATAGACGAGCCGTCGGCTGGCGTCGAAAACCGCCGCCTCTGGCGTAATCTGCGCCTGACTCTGTTTCACCAAAACATGTTGCGGGTCGCGAAGCGCCGCAAAGGTGTAGCCGAATTCACGATCGTGCTTGCGAATGGCGTCTGGCGTTTCCTTCTTGTCCGGATAAACCAAAAAGAATGTCGCGTCGTTGCGATGCTGCGCGCTGAGCTGCTGAATCGTAGGAGCGTAGCGGTTGGAAATGGGGCAGTCCGTGCGTACAAAGATGAACACAACGATTTTGCCCCTGCTCGCGTGAGACAAATCGAAGGGTTTGCCCTCAAGATCAGTGGCTAAGCGCTGCTGATTGCTCGAGAAAAGGGGCTTGGAGCAGACGCAAAGCAAAATAGTAGGAATGAGGAGGCGGGAAACGAGACGAAAGGTCTGAGGCTTTTCACTCATGGGGTTCAACGAGAGTGGGGAAATGTTACTGCGGGAGAAAACCGTTGTCCAATTAACTATTTCACGTGAAGCCGAGCACACAAGTCAGAGCGGTAAGCGGATTTATCAGGGGTCCGCGTTCGCGGTGGTCGATTTGCTCAATTCCGCACGGATGGCTTGCAGCGCTTCCTTGGGAGGTCCGATGCGGCGGTATTGGGAGTACGTGGTGTGTTCGTGAATCCCGAAGCTGACGAATAGACGGCGGCCGTCGAAATCGTATTGTGAATAGGTAGGGAACCAGAGGCCGGGCGAGATTTCATACCGTTCTTGCACGAGATGACTGCCCTTGTACACTTTTGCCAGGAAACCGCCGATAGAGATGTCATCGGTAACTTCGAGTTCGGCGCGCGCGAGTTGTGCGGCATCCTCATCGATCCACAAATAGCCGCGCACCTTGGAGAACATCGCCGTGGCTCGCGAGGTTGCCTTGTAGGCTGGATTGGGAACGAGGCTGTATTTCGAGAGCGTCCGATCGCCGCGGGGCTCGAGCGTTATAAAGGTGAAAATAAAGGCGTTGCGCGTTGCGTCGATCAGGTCCGCGCGCTCTTTTTGCTTCTTGGTGATTTTTTCGTACGCTTCGCGCTGCGCGCGCCCGTCTTGCGCTGCCCAGGACAGAGTGCGTTCCAATTTCTCCAGCTCCGCACGGTAGGCGGCGGCGTCCGCGGGTTTCCCGTCCGGCCCTACCGGGATGCGATCAATGCCAGTTCCTGCCGGCACGGCGCGTGTGGCCTTAACCTCCGGCTTCGCTCCGGCGCTTTTTTGGACTTCCAGGCGCTCGATGCGCTCGTAAGTAAACTGCGCAAGGTCGTCTTTCTTCTGGTTGGCGATGACGCGCTCGAGCAAGGAGCGCTGTTCGTCGAGCTCACTTTGCAGAGCTGGAACGCGCGGAGCATCCTGCGCCAGTGAAATTCCGGCGGAAACGGCCAGCAGGGACACGAGAAGGATGGCTATAGGTGACCGCATAATCAGGGAATGGCGCCGCTCCGTCAACTTTACCTTTGATTCGATAGGGGTGGGGATTGTTGCACCGGGAATTTCCGTGCGCGCAAGGTTTTCGGAGGGCTTGAGTAGCTAAGTGCAATTAAAATAGTAAGTTACATGGCATTTCCCGGAATGCGCAGGCGCGTAAAGATCCGTCCCTAACGCTAATTCTGGCAAGACTAACTCTGTCCGCAGGCAAAGCAAAGTGCTTCTTTTTACGTCTAAGCAAACATCCGGAAACCTATCCGCTGGTTAGCTCGTATTAACATGAAGAAGACGACGCGAGTGAGGTTCCTTTGGGTTTAGCTCCACTAGAAGGCTTGGCGCAGTTGCCGCAAGTGAACACGGGCACAGGTAGGCGTACCCTTGCACTCACCGGCTGGCGCGGGGGCGCCGTTACCGGGGTGGAGACGATGCGTTTGGCGCTAGATGCCTTGCGCGCGCACAAACTACGCAGCTTTCTGACCCTGCTGGGTGTAATCCTGGCGGTGACCACGCTTGTCGTGGTGATGAGCTTTGTCGCGGGGATGAACTTTTACGTTGCCGACCGCATCGCCAACTTGGGCGCCAATGTCTTTATCGTGGACCGCTTTGGGATCATCACCAGCCAGGATGCGTGGGTCAAAGCGCAGAAGCGTCCGTTGATTACCATGGAAGACTACGAGCGCATGCGCGACAGCATGAAAACGGCCAAAGCCGTTGCCGCGCTTGACGACCATAACATCGAGATACGCTCCGGAAACGAACGGCTGCAGAATACCGACGTCATGGGCGTTTCCCCTAACTATGCGGAAGTCCGCAACATCAACGTTGCGCAAGGGCGTTTTATCAACCAGACTGACGACGATCATCGCGCGCAGGTTGTATTTATTGGCGCAGATGTGCGCGACCGGCTCTTTGCCAATGTTGATCCGATCGGCAAGATCGTGCGGGCGGAAACCCACGAATACCAGGTCATTGGCGTTGCGGAGCGCATTGGCAGCGCCTTCGGGCAATCACAAGACAATTTCATGATCATCCCGCTGCACACCTTTGAAAAAGAGTTGCATCGCCCTCGCGACTGGGTCGGCATTTTCGTGCAAGCGGGTAGTGCGGAAATGATGAGCGCTTGCGAGGACGAAGCGCGCATGCTGATGCGCGCATGGCGTCACCTGCCGTATGACGCGCCGGATAACTTTGCAATCCTTGGCTCCGATTCGATCATGAAGCTCTGGAACGACCTCACCGGCACCCTCGCAAAGGTTGCCGTTGGGTTGGTAAGTGTGTTCCTGGTGGTCGGGGGCATCGTCATCATGAACATCATGCTGGCCAGCGTCACCGAGCGAACGCGTGAGATTGGCATCCGCAGGTCCCTAGGGGCTCGCAAGAAGCACATTCTGCTGCAATTCATGATGGAATCCGCAGCGCTCGCCGCTACCGGAGGCATCATCGGCGTCTTGCTGGCATACGGGTTAGTCGAACTTTTGGGAACGGTCACATCCATCCCTTTGAAAATGCCGCTCGACGCCGTGGTCATTTCACTTTGTGTATCGACAGCCGTCGGTCTCTTCTTTGGAATCTATCCGGCGACGCGGGCGGCAAAACTGGACCCCATAGAGGCATTGCGGGCTGAGGTCTGAAGTCTGGACTAACGAGCAGATAATATGGCGCAGGCATACGGCGAAAATCTCAAGCAAGCAATGGACACCTTGCGCACCCACAAGATGCGCAGCGGGCTCACCGTTTTTGGCGTAGTGCTGGGCGTCAGCGTCATCATGCTGGTTGCCGCGCTGATTACCGGCTTCGACGAAACCATCCAGGACAACATCAAGCAGTTCGGAGCAGACACCGCGTTTATTTCCAAGTGGGATCAAGGTTTCCACGGAGGCGACCCTCCGATGGAAGAGAGACAGCGCAAGCCGTTGACGCTGGAAGATTCAAAAGCGCTGATTGCCGGGTGTCCCGCATTGAAAAATGTTACGACTTTCTTGCAGACCGGGTGGATGCAGGTGCACATCGTCCGTACCAAGGCCGGTGAAGTAAGTGCTATCGATTTTCGTGGGGTGCAAGCCAACTTCGGCCAGGTGTATGCCAACGCTGCGACGCTCGCCGGCCGTTTTATCAGCGAGGGCGACGATCTGCACCGCGAAAAAGTGGTGATGCTCGGTGAAAACGTCGCGCCGGTGCTTTTCCCCGGAACGGACGCCGTAGGCAAAGACGTGATGATCGATGGCGCGGACTTTCGCGTGATCGGCGTGGTCGAAAAGCCAAAGGGCGGTTTCGGGATGGGCGATGAAGATCGCCGCGTGTTAATTCCCTTCAACACCTTCAAGAAGATCTATCCATCGGCGGACGAAATCAACATGCGCGTCCAGGCATATCCGGGCATGCTCGATCAAGCGGTCGATCAAGCCGAAGAAGTCCTGCGCCGGCGCCGCAATGTGCCTAACAATGGCAAGGACAATTTTTCCATTCGCACGGCCGCGCAAGAGGTCGAGGAGTTTCACAACATCATGCTGATGGTGTATGTAGCGACGCTCGTGCTCAGCGCGATCGGACTGCTGATCGGTGGCGTGGGCGTGATGAACATCATGCTGGTGAGCGTCACGGAACGGACGCGCGAAATTGGCGTGCGCAAAGCGATTGGGGCTAAGCGCAGCGACATTACCTGGCAATTCCTGCTGGAAGCGATGACGCTGACTGCGTCCGGCGGCGTGATCGCGCTTGTCCTGGTGAATGGGCTGGTGCTTCTCATTCGGCTTACTTTACAGTGGCGTGGAGCTGTTCCTGTCTGGGCGGCGACGGCTGGAGTTGTGGTTAGCGTCAGCGTCGGGCTCATCTTTGGCGTGTGGCCGGCGATGAAAGCGGCCAAGCTCGATCCGGTTGAAGCGCTGCGTTACGAATAGCTGGCCTCGAAGCACATCCAACGGCAGCCAGTGCTTTTCGCGGCCGTAAAGCCCGAGCGCGCGAGGGAAAGTCACGGGGCCATCGTGAACACTCTCCTAAGAAGTCTCGGCAAACTCTCGCGGAGCCGAACTCATGCTGCGCGCGCGCAAACGATACCACAGGACGATGAACGCGACAGAGACGGAAAAGATCAGCGCAGAGATCGCATTGATTTCGGGAGTGATGCCGCGGCGGAGGCGTCCCCAGATTTCGAGTGGCAGCGTATTGTCGCGGCCGATGAGGAAGAAAGTGACCGCGATTTCGTCCATCGATAACGTGAAGATTAGCAGGCCGGCGGCGATGAGCGAGAGTTTCAGGTTGGGAAGAGTGACAAGCCAGAAGGTTTGCCATGGTGTGGCGCCGAGGTCGAGCGACGCCTCTTCTTGCGCGCGATCCAGCTTTTGCAGGCCGGCAAAAAGTTCGGTGGTGGCCACGGAGATAAGCGCGGTGCCATGTCCAAGAAAGACGGTGAAGAGGCTGAGCTGCATTCCAGCGAAAACGGCGAACATCAGCAACGACAGGCCAGTGATGATGCCGGGGAGAATCAGCGGGAGCAGCACGAGGCGGCGGAACAGAGCTTTGCCTGGAAAGTTGGCGCGGTCGAGCGCGAGCGCGGCAAGAAGGCCGAGCGTGAGTGACAAGGCAACGCTAGCTGCAGCGACGATCAGGCTATTTATGACGGAATCCCAGATCGCCGAGTCAGAGAACAGTTGACGATACCAGTCCAACGTGAGATGGCGCGGAGGGAATCCGCCAACACCGTCGCGGTTGAAGGAGTAGACGATGAGCACACCGATGGGCAGATAAATAAACGCAAAGACCAGCGCGGAATAGGCGGCGAGCAGCGGCGAACGCGGAGTGGATTTCGTGCTGGTCATTTGAACGACCAGCGTTTCTCAAGCCGTTCGGTGGCAAATAAAAGAGTGATGGTAACCAGCAAAATGCCAACGGAGATGGCGGCGCCCAGCGGCCAATCGTAGGCGGCGCCGAAAAGGCTTTGCACGATGTTCGCGATCATGGTGGCGGAAGGACCACCGACGAGCAGGGGAGCAAGGAAATCGCCGAGGGATAGCACGAACGCAAACGTGGCGCCGGCGAGCAGGCCGGGAATCGAAAGCGGAAGAATCACGCGCAGAAATGTATCGCGGCGGTTTGCTCCGAGATCTTGCGAGGCTTCTATTAGCGGGCGTGGAATGTGTTCCAGAGCGGCATAGATCGGAAGGAAAACAAACGGCGTGTAGATGTGCGTAAGCATCAGAATGACCGCGAACGGGCTATAGAGAAAGAAGCTGACGGGTTCGCGCGTGATGTGGAGGTATTGGAGAAATCCGTTGAGCACTCCATCGCTGCCAAGAATGGTTTTCCACGCATAGCCGCGCACAAGATAACTGACCCAAAGCGGAATAATCACGAACTGATACAGCAGTTCTCTGCGTGGCCCAGCGTGGAACGACAAATAGTAGGCCAGCGGATAACCGAGAAGGAGAGAGCAGAAAGTTACAGACGCCGCGATGCGTGCAGTGCGGAGAAAAACGTGCAAGTAGAGAGGATTGGTGAAGAGCGCCTGATAATTTTGCAGGTTCCACCGATGGACGAGAAAACCGTCGCGCAGAAGCCAGAAACTGTGGGCGAACATCAGCGCATAGGGCAGCAGCAGGAATATGCCGACCCAGAGCAGCGGCGGAACAGCGACCAGAGTCTTGTACGTTCGCGAGTACATTTTCTACTTTCGTGCTAATCGCGGATGCGCACAGCGTCGCGCGGCGAAAAAATAAACTCGTGCTCGCCATCCAGCGGCTCGCCCGCGGGAACACGCACGCGCAGGAGCTGACCGGCGCAGTCGACCTCGAGCAACTCCGTGGCGCCCGCATAAGTCTGCTGGCGAACTGTGGCTTTGAACGTCATGTAGGGCGTGCCGATCGTGGCATCAAGAATTCCCTTGATGGCCTCAGGCCGCAGGGAAAATGTCGCCGGGCCATCCGGACCATTCACCGGGCAAATGCGAATTGCCCCACAGGTGGCGCAGTCGCCACGGACTTCACCGCGCAGAAGATTCGTTTGCCCTATGAATTGCGCCGCGTAAACAGTAGTGGGATGCGAGTAGATTTCACGCGGAGAGGCGACTTGCTCAAGGGCGCCGTTGCGGAGGAGCGCGATACGATCGGAAAGCGCCATCGCCTCGTCCTGATCGTGCGTGACAAACAGAAACGCGATGCCGATTTCGCGCTGCAAAAGTTTCAGCTCGCTTTGCATCTGCTTGCGCAGGTTGGCGTCGAGCGCCGAGAGCGGCTCGTCCAGGAGCAAAAGCTCGGGGCGATTGATGAGCGCCCGCGCGAGCGCGATGCGTTGCTGCTGTCCGCCGCTGAGCGTCGCAGGCCGAGCTTCCGCGAAGTCCGTCATTTTCACCATGCCGAGGGCATCGTCCACGCGAGTGGCAATTTCGTTTTTCGGCGTGGACTTCACGCGAAGGCCATAAGCGACGTTTTCGCGGACGCTAAGATGCGGAAACAGCGCGTAATTTTGAAAGACCGTGTTCACGCGGCGTCTGTGCGGTGGAAGCGCATCCAAACGCTCGCCGCCCATCCAGATCTGGCCGGATGTGGGCTGCTCGAATCCAGCAATTAAGCGAAGAAGGGTAGTTTTCCCCGAACCGCTTTCGCCAAGTAGGGTTAGAAATTCGCCGCGGGCGATCTGTAGAGAAATATTCTTGAGAACTTCGGCGCGACCGAAGCTTTTCGCAATGTCGCGGATTTCGAGAAGCGGAGCGCTGCTATTACCAGCGTTGTCTGGCGAGCTGGCGCCGGCAACGCTCACTGCGCGCTTTTTACCTCGTTCCAGATTTCGTTGTATTTCGCGCGGCGGGGGACATCCTGCCAGAAGTAGATGCGCTTCATGTATTCGTCGGGATTATCAAGGTGCAGGTTCTTTCGCTCGTCCGCGGTGAGAAGCTCGGAAGTCGCGGGGTTCGCCGGAGTGTACTGGGTGACATCGGCCACGAGCTTCTGCGTCTTCGCCTCGATCATATATTCAAGAAATTCCTGCGCCAGTTCCTTGCGCGTGCTCGCGGCGGTAATCATCAAGTGATCGATCCAACCGGTGGTGTTTTCCTTGGGGATAGTTTCCGCGATCGGGAAATTGAGTTTGCGAAGCTGATTGGTCATCAAGGGCCAGCCCATCGCGGCAGTGACTTCGTGATTTTGAAATAGATTCGTAAGCTCACCGCCGGTGGACCAGTACTTGCGAATATTCGGTTTAAGCTCGATCAATTTCTTCTTCACTGCTTCGAGTTGCGAATCCGTCAGATTATAAATTTGATTCGCGTCGGGCTTATCGTAACCGAGAACCTGCGCGGCCATGTAGACACTGGAGAGTTCATCCCACAACGAGATTTTGCCCTTGTACTTGGGAGCCCAAAGGATGCTCCAGGAGTCCGGCGGCTGGGGAAACACGGTAGTGTCATAGAGCAGAGGATTCGGTCCCCACACGAAAGGAACGCCGTAGATCTGGCCTTTGTCTTTCACCAGGGGAGAATCGCGAAGTCTCGTGGAGAGCTGATTGTAAGAAGGAATCTTCGAGAGATCGAGCGGCGCAGCCAGTCCCGCGCGGACGATGGAAGTGGCGACGTCGCTCGACGGCGAGATGACATCGTAATTGGATGCGCTGCCGCCGCGAAGCTTGGCGACAAGCTCGTCGCTCGAGCCCATGTACGCCGCAACGACTTTGCAATTATGAGATTGCTCGAACGGCTGGAGGAAAGAAGGGTCCGCGTAGCCTTCCCACACCAGCAGGCTCAGCGTTTCGGTTTTCGGCTTGCAGCCGCCGAAAGCAGCGGCAAAAAACAGAATGCAGAAGGGCAGCGAGCGTCGTATCATAATGGTCCGGCCGCGCACTTCACTGTGGCGGCGCCTGATAGACTACACGCCCGCCGACGATGGTCGTCAAGACTTTGGTTTCCGCGATCTGGCGCGGATCGATCTCGAAGATATTCTGCGAAACGATAATCACATCCGCGAGCTTTCCTTGCTCGATTGACCCTTCGGTTTTCTCGCGGCGGCCCGCGTACGCAGCGCCAAGCGTATACCCGCGAATTGTCTCGGCAATGCTAAGCCGCTGCTCTGGAACGAACCCGGCCTCCGGCTTGCCGTCCGTGGTCTGGCGTGTAACGGCGGTCTGAATCCCTTCCCAGGGATTCAGCGTCACCACGGGCCAGTCGCTGCCGAACGCCAGACGCCCCCCGGCATTCGAAATACTTTTCCAGGCCCAGGCTCGCGACGCTCGGCCCGGGCCGGCGTTTCGCGTCCAGACCTCGAGCGTATTGTTATCAGGATAAGAATGTAGCGGCTGCATGCTGGCGATTACGCCGAGTTGTCCGAAGCGAGGAATGTCCGCCGCTGTAATCGTTTCGATGTGCTCGATACGAGGGCGGCGGTCGTTTGTGTGATTCACTTGCCCGGCGTGTGCGTAGGCATCCAGTGCCGTACGAACTCCATATTCGCCGATGGCGTGAGTGAAAAGCTGCAGGCCGCGTTTATCGAGCTCGGCAACTGCCGCGGAGTATTTTGCCGGATCCCAGAAGAGCTTGCCCTTCGTCGAAGGATCATCGCTATAAGGCTCCAGCATTGCCGCGGTGTGCGATTCGACGACGCCGTCGACCATCATTTTCACAACGTTCGTGTCAATCCACTCGTCGTGGAATTGCCTGCGAGCCGCTTCGATTGCATCGATGTCTTGAGGGCGGAGCTCCGGTGGATTCAGAAAGTACGCGATGTAGAAGCGAAGGGTTTGCTGGCCATCGCGGCGCAGCTCATCGTAGAGGTCGAGATACTCGAAGTCACCTCCGGCGCTGTGCACGCGCGTCAGCCCGTGTTCATTGGACCATTTGATACCCGCACGGAGAGCCGCGAGATTTTCGCTGCGAGAGGGCTTCGGAACAACTTGCGCGACAAGCCGTTGCGCGGACTCCTTCAGCGCCCCAGTTGCTTCGTGCGTTTTTGGGTCACGCACAATCACACCGTTCGGTGGATCAGGCGTCTCATTGGTGATTCCCGCGACAGAGAGTGCTTTGGAATTGGCCCAATACGTGTGGCCGTCATAGCCTTCAAGGAAAGCCGGGCGGTCCGGGAAAACTTCATCGAGATATTTTTTGTGAGGCAAAGCTTCAGCGCCGAACATGGCGTAGTTCCAGCCGCGTCCCAGCACCCAATCCTGGCCAGGATGTTTCGCCGCGTAGTCGCGCAAGCGCTGCTGAATATCGGTAGCGTCCTTCGCGCCTTCAAGGTTCACGCGGCCGAGGCTCAAGGAGCCATCCAGAAAGTGAATGTGGCAATCGACAAATCCTGGGAGCACCAGGCGGCCACCAGCGTCGATTACTTTTGTGCCGGGTCCGCGCAGCTTTTCGATTTCCGCGTCTTCCCCTACGGAAACGATCCTGGTGTCGGCAACGGCCACTGCTTGCGCCCACGGATGTCGAGTATCGAGCGTGAACACCTTGCCATGAGTAATGATCGTGTCCGCGGCGCGCGGCGGCTGCGCGAAGATCAAAGCGGCACCAGCAAGGCTGATCAGCACAGCAGAGACCGCTTGATATTTGCGTGTCTTCTTCATCGTGACCTCACCGCGGAATTTAATCTCACTTGCAAGCCAAAAACTAAAACGTCGGAGGAGTATTGACCCAGAGCAGCGAGGCCTCCGTGCGGCCGGGATTGCGCCAGCGATGCGGCGTGGAGCTTTCAAAGTAGAGACTGTCGCCCGTTTTAAGCCGATAATGCTCCGTGTCGCCTAGCCAAATTTCGAATTCACCGCTAAAAACGTGAAGAAATTCCTCGCCCTCGTGCGAGTAGGATTCACCGCTGCCGCCGCCCGGCTTGACGCGGAAGAGATGCGGCTCCATGGCAGTGCTGCCCCAAGCGAGTAGTTCCATGCGGACGCCTGCATCGGTCTCCAGAATCTTTCTTTGCGAAGGGCGCACCAGGCGGGGATTTTCTCCGGCGGCTTCAAAAAGCGAAAGAATGTTGGTGCGATAGAAACGCGCGATGCGGCGAAGAGTGGCCACTGAAGAGCGCATCTGCCCGCGTTCCAGCGAACTCAGAAAGCCAATGGAGACGCCCGTGGCGCGAGCAACCTGCGCGAGCGAAAGCCCGCGGCGGACGCGAAGCCGGCGAAACCGCTGGCCAGGAAGATTTGCAGCTTCCGGGGGAAGCGCGACCGCGCGCTGGCGTTTTAGCACATGAACGATCGCTGGAGGATTCAGTCCGCGCGCGCGGCGAAGAAAAAGCGCGCGCTGCAGCAGGCGCACATCAGCTTCGGTATAGAGACGATAGCGGCTTTTTGAACGTTGTGGCGTGACGAGTCCCAGCGCCTCCCATGCACGGAGGGCGGAAGAGGAAATGCCGACGCGACGCGCCACTTCGCTGATGCGCAGCGTGGCGCGTGGTGTGTGATCGCTCGATTTGATGGATAAATTCTTTTTCCTTGACACCAATGCTGGCTTTCTCTAAGTTTGCGGGATTATAGTAAGGTTCAGGGGATGAGGCAACCTCGAAGAATAGCCTCGTTTAAAAAAAATTCCTCGCTAAAAGGGGTGGGCCATGAGGGAAGATCTTTATTTTGGGCTGAATGGCAACCGTCTCCGTCTGGTGTGCGCGCTGGCAATCACGTTGGCCACTGCTGTGTTCAGCAATGCACAGAGCACCGGCGGCCGCATGCGTGGCACGGTGACCGATGCCAGCGGCGGCGCGATCACCGGTGCGAAGCTCCTGCTCACGAATGAGGCCAATGGGACGCAGAGAGACGCCGAATCGGGAGCGAACGGTGATTACATTTTCCTTGAGGTCCAGGTAGGAACGTATCAGATCGAGGTCACCCAGCAAGGCTTCAAGAAGTATTTTCGTAAAGGGCTGGTGGTGAACCTCAACGAAGTGGTTAGCCTCGATATTCCGCTGCAAATTGGCGGCACGAGCGAGGTTGTCGAGGTCACCGGCGCGCCGCCGCTGGTGGATACGACATCGACCCAACTGGGCGCCGTGGTGAACGAACGCGCGGTAAGCCAACTGCCGCTCGCGCAACGCGACACGTACCAATTGTTGCAGTTGCAGCCTGGCGTGCAGTCGCAAGTCGGATTGGATGGGGTGTACGGCAGCGACCGCGCGGGAGTTGTGAGCGTCAATGGCGGGCGCGGGCGCGACAACAATTTCACCGTGAACGGCGGAGACGGGAACGACCAATTTGCGGGATTGCCGGCGATTCAGCCCTCCCCAGACGCCATCGCGGAGTTTCGCGTATTGACCAATACGTTTGACGCGGAGTATGGCCGCAATTCGGGCGCGGTCGTAAACGTCGTGACGAAGTCTGGAACAAACAATTTCCACGGCAGCACGTACGAATTTTTCCGGAATCAGAGTTTGAACGCAAAGAATTTTTTTGACACGGCCAAGTCGGATTATCTACAAAACCAATTCGGGGCGACGCTGGGCGGCCCCATCCACAAAGACAAAACCTTTTTCTTTGTCACTTATGAAGGCGACCGCATTCGTCGAGGCACATCGGGAGACACCGTGAACGTACCGACCGCGGCCGAGCGTGTCGGCGACTTTTCCGGGGACCCCTCGTTTGCGGGGACACTTGCCAACGCCAATATTCTGAATAACCGTCCCGGCTGCTTGGCTGCGCTCGGGCGCAGCTCCAATATTGCGGACGGCACGCCCTACGCGAATATTTTCACGGCCAACAAAATTCCCACCCCGTGCATGGATCAGACGGCGCTGGACCTCATGAATCAGTTCGTGCCGCAAGCAAATATCGGGGACACGTTGTTTCAGGGAGTGCCGCTCGGACACGAGCGCAGCAACCAGTTCACCGCAAAGATCGATCACCAATTGACCAGGAACCAACACCTGAGCGGCTACTACTACTTGACGGATCACTATCTGGCCAAGCCGTTCGCGAGGTTTCAGGCCGGCGGAGCCAACCTCCCGGGATTCGGCGACCTGACCGATGAGCGCGTCCAGCAAATCAACATCAGCCACACGTGGACCATTGGCGCGACGGCGGTGAACGAAGCGCGGTTTACTCTGTTCCGCGAGGGCCAGGGAACCTTTTTGCATCCGCAGCATACGGCGCTCGTCCAAGATTCCTGCAAGACGGTTCCGGCGGCAAACTGCTTCGCCGACCCGACCAACCCTGACATCGGAATCCACCCCGGCTTGGGTGCAAGCCGCGAAGGAGTTCCGTTCGTCAATATTTCCGGCGGATTCAATATCGGCAACAATTTCGAAGGTGAGTTGCCGCAAATCGGCAACACCTTCCAATGGTCTGACAATTTCAGCAAGACAATCGGCAAGCACGACCTGAAGTTCGGAGGCGATGTTCGTTACCAGAAGTTCGACCAGTCGCTGTTTTTTGACGTTAGCGGCCAATACTTCTATTTCGGCGGCGGACCGAACGACCCGTGCCTGGGCACGATCGATCCGACTTCCGGAGTATGCAGCTCGGTCAACCTCTTTCCCAACTATTTGCTCGGTTTGCCCGACGAATACGGCCAAGGCTCCGCGCAGCAAGAGCGCGTAAGAACCAAGGCGCTGTACCTGTTCGCGCAAGACAGTTACAAACTCCGTCCGAACTTGACGCTGAACTATGGTTTGCGTTGGGAGTTAACGACTCCACAAGCCGATGCGGGACAAAAAGTGCAGACGTTCCGTCCCGGACAGGCCACCACGATTTATCCGTGCCAACTTTCGGCGGCAACTCAGGCATCGCTCGGATATGCGGACGCGAATTGCAATCCCGGCGGTTCCGCACAGGCCGTGTTCCCGTTGGGAGTCGTTGTTCCCGGTGACACGGGGGTTCCAAAAGGATTGTCCAACACATACTACAAATCGTTTGCGCCGCGAATCGGTATGGCCTGGAGTCCTGACGCGAAGGATGGATTCCTGGGCAAGCTGTTTGGAGGCGCCGGGAAGACCAGCATCCGCGCGGGCTTTGGAATCTTTTACAACCCCGTGGAACAGTTGGTGCTGGAACAATTCAGCGCCGAGCCGCCATTCGGTGGCAGCACGTTCGTGTTCAACACACAGTTCAACACACCGTTTCTGGGCCAGGATGGCCAGACAACTTTTCCCAATCCGTTTAATGGCATCTTGAATCCACCGCGCGGGCAACCCGTGGATTGGTCGGTGTTCCGTCCGATTCTGCTTTTCGGTCAGGCGGCAAAGAATCCGCGGACGCAGTATGCCGAGCAGTACAACCTGACGATTCAGCGAGAAGTCGCAAGGGACTTGGTGCTGCAACTCGCGTATGTCGGTCGGCAGGGCCATCGCCTGCTCGCGTCGCAGGATCTCAATCCAGGAAACCCGCAGACATGTCTCGACCTTCAGACGATCTCTGCCTTGCCGCCAAACAACGATCCTTCGCTGGGTTGCGGTCCGTTTCTAGCAGACAGTCCCTATAGCCTTGTTGTCCCAGCTGGCCAGACTTTCCATTTGCCCTACGCTCCGCCAAAAACTCCCGGCGGACCGAACATTCCGTGTCCGATTGCGAACGCACCCGCCGCCTGCACAATCACAGGGGCGGCAGGCGGTACACCGATTACCCTCGTTGGAACCCGGCCGTACTCATCGCCATTTTGCGACCCGCTAAGTGGGAACGGATGTCCATCGGATGGCGTGCCCGTGATCTCAGACATTTTCACCCAGAATACGATCTCCAACTCTTCCTACAACGGATTCCAGGCCAGCCTGGAGAAGCGCTTCTCGCACGGACTGCAGTTTGAGGCCGCGTACACCTATGGGAAATCCATCGACAACGCATCCACGTTTGAGAGCTTGGTTGACCCCGTCAATCCAAAACGAAACCGCGCCCTCTCCCTGTTCGACGCCCGGAATCGGTTGGTCTTGAGCTATTACTGGGAACTGCCGGTCCCCAAGTACGAAGGTTTCAAGGGCAAGGCTCTGAACGGCTGGGCGACATCGGGAATCACGACTTTTCAATCTGGCTTCCCGATTCGAATTACAGAGCAGGATGACATCGAGCTGCAGTCCAGCTTCGACTTCGAAACGCCGGGGCAGCCGAACATCGCGGCTCCTTTTCATAAACTCGATCCGCGCGGGCCGGGCAACTTGGGATTCAATCCCGACGCGTTCACCGAGAATACGGTAGCGCCAGGAACAATTGGCAATGCGCCGCGAACCGTTTGCTGCGGACCTGGAATCAACAACTGGGAAATCGCCTTCCTGAAGATCACGCCGCTCAGCGAACGTTTCAAGCTGGAGTTTCGCGGCGAATTGTTCAATGCTTTCAATCACGCGCAGTTCTTCCAGCCCGACGGCAATTTTACCGATGGCAGCGATTTCGGGCGCGTGAAACGCGCGCGCGATCCGCGCTTGATACAGTTCGCGCTTAAGCTGTCTTTCTAAGGCAGCAAAAGAGTTAAAGTGACGGTACGGGCGCGGCTCAAAAGGCCGCGCCTTGCCGCGCTCGCAGAACGATTTGAATCAATACTGACGGCAGGGAAGAGACCTGCGTGAAGTACGGAGTTAGCCATGCACGAAGGACTACAAAAGGAAATCGCGATTTACGAGAAGCGGACGCCGAAATCCGCGGAAGCCCACGCGCGGGCGTTGAAGCGCATTCCCCTGGGCGTAGCAAGCAACTATCGCGCGTACGACCCGTATCCCATCTTCGTCAAAGAAGGGCAGGGCAGCAAAATCCGCGACATTGACGGCAACGAATATGTCGACCACAACCTTTGCTTTGGCGCGCTGATGGCCGGCCACTGCCATCCCGCCGTCGTAAAGGCTATCGAAAAAGCGCTGCACATCGGAACCACTTTCGGCATGCCTCACGATATGGAGTGGGAGCTTGCGGAAGAAATCTGCGCGCGCTACCCGGTGGAGATGCTGCGCTTTGGCTCAAGCGGCACGGAAGTCACCATGCACGCTTGCCGCATGGCGCGTGCGGCCACCGAGCGCGACAAAATTCTCAAGTTTGAAGGCTCCTATCACGGCCTGCATGACACCGCGCTGGTCAGTGTGAAACCGAAGGCTGAAGAGTACGGCGACATCAACGCGCCCACTTCGGTTCCGGGCGGGCTCGGCGTGCCGAAAGCCAGCGTTGAAAACGTGCCGGTCGCCACTTTCAACGATCTCGCCAGCGTCGAACGGCGCTTCAAACAATTTCCGGGCGAGATTGCCGCGATCATCCTCGAGCCCATTCTGATGAACGTGGGCCTTTGCATGCCGCAGCCCGGTTTCTTGCAGGGCTTGCGCGACATCGCCACCAAAAATGGCGCACTGCTCATTTTCGATGAAGTGAAAACCGGCGCAAAGCTGGCTTGGGGCGGCGCCAGCGAATATTTCGGCGTGAAACCGGACATGATTTGCCTCGCGAAGTCGATCGGAGGCGGCGCGCCGCTCGGAGCATTCGGCGCAAGCCGCGCGGTGATGGATCTGATCTCGCAGCACAAGGTGTTTCACGGCGGCACCTACAACACCAACCGAATTTCGATGGCCGCGGGTCTTGCGACATTCCGCGAAGTGCTGACGCGCGAGAATTATGCGCACGTCGATAAGCTGAGCAAGAAGCTGACCGAAGGCTACCGCCGCATCGTTGCCAAATCAGGATTGCAAGCGTACGTAGCCAGCGCCGGCGTAAACGGCGCATTGATGTTGTATCCGAAAGAAATTCGCAACTACCGCGACTGGACGACGATCGACGTCGACCTCTGGCGGCAATACTGGTTCGCCATGGTGAATCGCGGCGTCCTGGCGCAACCTTATTGGTGGGACGAGCAGTGGACGATTTCGGTCCAGCATACCGAGGCCGACATCGATAAGCACCTCGCGGCGTTTGAAGACGCAGCTCCCGCGCTCGCCAAAGCGCAGGAGGAGCGCGGCGCGGCCGCAGTAAGTTCGGCCGGACACTAGCGCGCTATTCGCGGCGGTGCTCTCTCGCGTGCCGCCGCCAACGGAGATGAAGGTTGCCCAATGAAGTCATCGCGCCGGCGATCCCGGCGGAAAACGAAGCTCCGCGTCTACGCCGGGTCCTGGGCCGCTGGGATCTCGTACTCCTGTTCGTAGTCGCCGTCTTTAACCTGAATGTAGTTCCGTCTATTGCCGCGAACGGCGGCGTGACGGTGTGGCTATGGATCATTTCGCTGATCCTTTTTTTCTGGCCGCAAGGTATCGCCGTGATCGAACTAGCTCAGCGCTATCCGGGGGAAGGCGGCGTTTATCTATGGGCCAAGGAAGTCTTCGGAGATTTTCACGGCTTCCTCTCCGGCTGGTGCTATTGGACGAACAACATGATGTACGTTCCGACCATCATGCTGTACTTCGTCGGCGTTTCGGTCTTCGTTCTCGGTCCAGGACATCAATCCCTGGCGGACAACAAAGTTTTCGCTCTCAGCGCCTCCATCGTCCTTCTCGCCATCCTAGTGGTGCTCAACGTCATCGGACTGAGCGTAGGAAAGTGGATCAACAATTTCGGCGCGATAGGAACTTTTTTCGCGGCTGCGGTCCTGATCGGCCTCGGCCTTATCGTTTGGTTCCGCTTCGGAACGACCGTAACTGCCGCCGATTTTCAGATCCCGGCGAACCCGCGCTTCCTGCTGAACTCGTTTGGCGTGATCTGCTTCGGCCTGGTGGGCTTGGAGCTGGCATCGGTAATGGGCGATGAGATCGAGAATCCCCGGCGAATTTTGCCAGGAGCCGTAGCCTGGGGCGGCATCTTGTCCGGACTGCTGTACATTGGCGCAACGCTCACGCTTTTGATCGCGGTCAGCAAGCAAGACATCAGCGTATTGCAAGGCATCGTGCAAGCTGTCAGCCACATGGCGGACAAGGTCGGGGCGGCGTGGATTGTCGCTCCCTTTGCGTTTCTGCTCAGTGTGTCCATCGCCGGAATAGGTTCGGCATGGCTTGCAGGATCGGCGCGCATACCATTCGTTGCCGGGCTTGATTCGTACATGCCGTCCTGGCTCGGCAGAGTGCATCCTAAGTACTCGACGCCCTACTCGGCGCTGATTGTGCACGCGCTTGTATCAATGATCTTGATCATCGTGAATTTCACGGCTGCAGGAGTGCAGGAAACGTTTCAAAAATTATTGTCGCTCGCGGTCGTACTACAGTTGGTGCCATTTCTCTACATGTTCGGCGCATTGTTGAAGCTTGCCGCAGCGCCAACATTCACAAAAGCGCGCTACGGCAGGCCAACGCTGCTGTTTGCGGGCGCAAGCGGATTAATCACCACCACCATGGGTATCGCGCTGGCCTTTTTTCCGGCGGCGCAAATTACCTCGCTGCTGTCCTACGAAGTGTGGATGTTCGGCGGAACATTATTATTCGTCGGATTGGCGGCGTTTTTCTTTTTTGTGTACGGCCGCCGGAAGGCCGCGCGCAAGCTGGACCAAGTCCCCGCGGCAGGATGAATTGTGATTTGTCGCGCACCGTGTTAAACGGGCTTGGCGAATTCGGAGGTTGTCATGTCGAGCAGTGTGAAAGCAGAAGTCCGCTCGTATCGAAACTATGTGAATGGGCAATGGGCCGCGAGCGCGTCCGGCGAAACATTTCCGGTACACGACCCTTCAACGGAAGAAGTGATCGCGCGAGTAAGCGCCGCCGATAGGGCGGATGTGGACGTTGCCGTTAAGGCCGCGCGTGAAGCCTTTGATTCCGGCCCGTGGTCCAGGACAACCGCGCAGGACCGCGGGCGCATTCTGTTCAAGTTAGCCGAGAAAATTCGCCAGAACGCGGCAAGTCTGGCCGATCTCGAATCGCGCAACACCGGCAAACCCATCGTCGAAGCGGAGTACGATATCGCTGACGTCGCAACCTGCTTCGAATATTACGGCGGCCTGGCTACAAAGATTTTAGGACACGTGAATCCGGTGCCGGCCAATGCGCTGAGCTTCACATTGCGCGAGCCTATGGGGGTGGCCGCGCAAATCATTCCCTGGAACTATCCGCTCCTGATGGCCGCATGGAAGCTGGCTCCGGCGCTTGCGGCGGGCTGCACTTGCATCCTGAAGCCCGCGGAGCAAACCCCGCTCACCGCTCTCGAATTCGCCAACTGGTTTGAAGAGGTCGGCCTTCCTCCCGGCGTCGTGAATATCATCAACGGCTTTGGCGAGACTACGGGAGCCGCGCTTGTGGCCCACCCCGGCGTCGATAAAGTTGCGTTCACAGGGAGCGCCGCCGTCGGCAAAATTATCGTGAAAAGCGCCGCGGATACTCTGAAACGCGTGACACTCGAGCTGGGCGGCAAGTCGCCGAATATTTTCTTCGCTGAAGCCGATTGGGAAGCCGCCGTGGATGGCGCACTGTTCGGAGTTTTTATCAACCAGGGAGAAGTTTGCTCCGCGGGCAGCCGCATCCTGGTCGAAAAGAAAATCTATTCCAAGTTCGTGGAATCGATGACGGAAAAAGCCAAGCGCATCAAGCTCGGCCCTCCGTTGGAACGCGAAACCAAGATGGGGCCGCTGGTTAGCAAGGAACAGTACGATCGCGTGCATTCCTATCTCGAGCTCGGAAAGAAAGAAGCAAAAGTCGCTATCGGGGGCGGCCGGCCGAAGCAATTCGGAAAGGGGTATTACCTGGAGCCCACGATATTCTATGACGTCGAAAACAGCGCCCGCATCGCGCGGGAAGAAATCTTCGGCCCGGTGGCATCGGTAATTCCGTTCGACGGAGAAGCGGACGCGATTCGCATCGCCAACGATACGCCATACGGCCTCGCTGCGGCTGTCTGGACGCGCGATATTTACAAAGCGTTTCGCGTGGTGAAATCTCTGCGCGCCGGCATTGTTTGGGTAAATCATATGCAGCCTACCTATGTCGAAGCGCCGTGGGGCGGCTACAAACAATCCGGCTTTGGCCGTGAACTTGGCCCTTGGGGCTTGGAAGAATATCTGGAAACCAAACAAGTCTTCGTGAATCTCGACGAAACTCCAATCGGGTGGTACTGAGATGCCTACAATTCAGATTCGCACGGAAATTCCTGGGCCGCGTTCGCGAGCGTTGATGGCGCGCCGGGAAGCCGCGGTTCCTCGCGGACCGTACAACAGTGCGCCGATTTTCATGGCGTCAGCCGACGGCGCAACGCTGGAGGATGTGGACGGCAATCGATATCTCGATTTCGCAGGAGGGATCGGCTGCCTTAATGTTGGCCACGGCTCGCCGCGCGTGATATCGGCTTTACGAGCGCAGATCGAGAAACACTTGCATCTTTGCTTTGCCGTGACTCCCTACGAGGGCTATGTCGCGCTCGCGGAAAAATTGAACGCGCTGGCCCCAGGCAAAGCTCCCAAGAAGACAATCATCGTCAATACCGGCGCGGAGGCCGTGGAGAACGCCGTCAAGATCGCGCGCGCTTACACCAAGCGTCCTGCGGTGATTTGCTTTGAAGACGCTTTTCACGGACGCACTTTATTGACCATGACGCTCACCAGCAAAACGCATCCATATAAGGCTGGGTTTGAGCCCTTTGCCAGCGACGTGTATCGCATTCCATTCGCCTATCCCTATCGGGCTGGGAATGGCGCTACGGCGGAGACCTTCGCGCATCATCTCGAAGATGCATTCAAACGCAAGGTAGCGCCCGAATCCGTCGCTGCGGTCATCGCCGAGCCCGTGTTGGGTGAAGGCGGGTTTATCGTTCCGCCGAAAGAGTACTTCGCGCTTCTTCAGAAAATTTGCCGCCAACACGGAATTCTCTTTATCGCCGATGAAGTGCAGTCCGGTTTTGCGCGTACCGGGAAATGGTTTGCCTGCGAACATTTCGGAATTGAGCCGGACCTGATCACCATGGCGAAGTCGCTCGGCGGGGGCATGCCCATTGCCGCGGTCACGGGTCGCGCGGAAATAATGGATGCGCCCGGTGTCGGTTCGCTTGGTGGAACATTCTGCGGTCATCCGCTCTCTTGCGCCGCCGCTCTTGCCGTGATCGAAACCATCGAGAAGGAAAATTTGCTGGGCCGCTCTGCCGCAATCGGCCGTCGCTTCGAAGAGCGCGCGCGTGCTTGGCAAAAGAAATGGCCGATTATCGGCGAGGTCCGCGGCCTGGGCGGCATGTGCGCGATGGAGTTGGTGCGCGACCCGGTTTCGCGAGAGCCTGCAGACACGGAAACCAAGCAGATCGCGCGCTTCTGCTACGAGCACGGCCTCATTACCATCACCGCGGGTACCTTCAACAATGTCCTGCGCATTCTGGTTCCGCTGGTGGTAACGGATGAACAATTTGACGAAGGCCTCGGGGTGATCGAGGCCGCGCTTGCAGCCGTTGCGGAACAAAAGCAAGCCGCCCTTTCTCACGCTTAGAAAGCCTTCGCACGCTTGGAAAGAAGACCCATGCCGGCAGCAATCGAATCGATCAACCTGGGCTTTCTTCTCGACGGTAAGTGGCGGAACGATGGCGAGCGTATCGAGATTTTGTCGCCCGGTGCGCGCGAACGCGTCGGCGTCACCTACCGCGCAACTTCGGCTGATGCCGAGGCTGCCATCCGCGCCGCCGTTCGCGCTTTTGAAACAACGAGGCGGATGGGCGGCTACGAACGGCAACGCGTGCTGCGCGCCATCTCGTCCGGAATAGAAAAGCAAAGCGACGAGCTTGCTCGCATGGTCGCGCTCGAAGCCGGCAAGCCGATCAAGACCGCGCGCGTCGAGGTTGACCGCGCCATCTTCACCTTTAGCGTCGCTGCCGAAGAAGCTGTGCGCGTGGGCGGAGAGTATCTGCCCCTCGATTGGCAGGCATCCACGGCGGGGCGCTGGGGAATCGTGCGGCGCTTCCCGCTTGGGCCCATCGCGGCGATCACGCCGTTCAACTTTCCGATCAACCTCGTCGCCCACAAAGTAGCACCCGCCATCGCCGCGGGTTGCACTATCGTGTTGAAGCCCGCGCCGCAGACGCCCCTGACTGCGCTGCGCCTGGCGCAGATCATCGAGCAGGCCGGGTGGCCGGCCGGCGCGCTCAATGTCCTGCCGCTTTCCAATGAGGACGCAGGCATCCTCGTCTCCGATGATCGCCTGAAACTGCTCAGCTTCACTGGCAGCACCGCGGTGGGCTGGGCGCTCAAGAAGAAGTCTGGAAAGAAAAGAGTGGTGTTGGAATTGGGCGGCAATGCCGGCGTGGTGATCTGCGCGGACGCAAATCTGGAATACGCCGCCGACCGCTGCGTGATAGGTGGCTATGGTTATGCAGGGCAGTCCTGCATCTCCGTGCAGCGGATTCTGGTGGAGGAGAGCGCGCACGAAAAATTTCTTTCCGCGCTGGTTTCGCGCGTGCAGAAACTTAAGGTAGGCAATGTTCACGAAGAAAGCACCG
>Ga0137418_10000469_pt1 | contig 35885 bp, 30 predicted proteins | sample CZODoug3_1_2_16f_FD_122242 | JGI IMG/M metagenome (GOLD analysis project Ga0137418, IMG submission 122242) | Vadose zone soil fungal communities from Angelo Coast Range Reserve, California, USA - CZODoug3_1_2_16fungal (Hybrid Assembly) | ecosystem: Environmental > Terrestrial > Soil > Vadose... | reverse complement strand
AGGACCCGGCGCGCCCCGGTCTGCAGGTCCAGGACCGCCACCTGTGCGGCATCGAGGCCACCCGTCACCGCCGTGATCGTGAACAACACGCCCCGGCCATCGGGCAGCATCTCGGGCCAGACATGATCGGCTTCGCCCTGCGCGCGGTCGGGTCGTGTCAGCATAGTCGTTGGCCCGCCCGCCGCGGCCACGCGCTGCAGACCTGTCGTGCCGTTATTGGTTGCGACGATGACCGTGTCATCCGGTCCCCAGGTAGCGCCGCGAAGAGTGCCATCGAGGGTCACCAGCGTCACCGGTGGTCCGCCGGTCGTCGCCACCTTCTTCAACGAGGCGGCGTCGTCCACGAACCCGATCCATTGCCCATCGGGGGAGACGAACGGTCCGCGCGGCGCGCCGGTGAACACCGCCGTCGGCGCGAGGGCATCGAGCGCGCGCACGAAGAGTTGCGTGCCGCGGTTCCCGACATAGATGAGGCGGGAGCCGTCGGGCGTGATCGCCAGGTCGCGATCAATACCGTTGATGGTCAGCGCGGCGGCACTTGCTGGAGTGATCGTCAGACGCGAGACACGAGGCGGCACCGGTTCAGCAGGGCGCGTGGCGAGCCACGTGAGCGTCGTCGCGACGGCGGCAACGACCAGCACGACGCTCGTTAGTGCCGCGACGCGCCGCCACAGCGGCTTGCGGAGCAGCGGCGCTGCCGACGCCGTGCCGAACCCGCCGGCACTCGCCTCATCGATCTCCAGGCGCGCGGCCGCCGCGGAATCGAGGCGCCGCTTGCGATCCTTCTCCAGGCAGCGCCGCAGCAGCGTGCGAACCGGCGCCGGTAAGTTCGCCGGCAGCCTCGTCCACTCGGGCTCCTTGCTCAGCACCGCGACCATCACGTCGGTGACGTCCTCGCCGTCGAACGGCCGCGTTCCCGACAGCATCTCGTAGAGCACGCAGCCGAAGGCCCAGATGTCACTCCGCTTGTCCGCAGGTCGCCCCTTCGCCTGCTCGGGCGACATGTACGCGGCCGTGCCGAGCAACATGCCAACGCCCGTCATCATCGCGGGCGACGTAATCGTCGGCGACATGGTCACATCGACGGCGGCTACTCCGTGCTTTGCTGTTTCCGTAAGTTTGGCAAGGCCGAAGTCGAGGACCTTCACCACACCATCAGGCGTGACCTTGACGTTCGCCGGCTTGAGATCGCGATGGATGATGCCCTGCTCGTGCGCCGCTTCAAGCGCCTCACAGATCTGCCGAGCCATCGGGAGCGCTTCGTCCAGCGGAATCGCGCCGCGCGCGATGCGATCGGCCAGCGTCTCGCCTTCGACCAGCTCGAGTACCAGCGCGTGAGTCTCACCGCTGTCTTCGAAACCGTAGATCGCGGCAATATGTGGATGATTGAGCGAGGCCAGCACCTGCGCCTCACGCGCGAAGCGTGCGAGGCGATCGGGATCGAGCGCGAACGTGTCGGGGATGACTTTCAGCGCGACGTCGCGACCGAGCTTCGTATCGCGCGCGCGATAGACCTCGCCCATGCCGCCGGCGCCGAGGGCAGCGAGGATCTCATACGGACCGAGACGGGTGCCGGCTGCGAGGAACATCGGCGTCTTCGCTGGTGCTGGAGGTGCCTCATTCTAGTGGGTTTCGCCGATCGCGTCGGAAGGCGATCCAGGGGATCGACGGCGCTCCGTCACGCGAGGCGCACAACAAGAAATCAGTGCCGGATTGTCGTCATTTGGCGGCAGTCTGATGCAGTTCGGTGCGAGCCGCGAAAACGCTAAGAGGTCTGGCCGAAGATTTCGCCGCGCGGCCGTCAGGCCAGAACGGGGCGGCGAATCCGGCGAATTTGGCGAGTCGGTATTTACGCGCGCCATCGATCTGGCCTCCCGGATGTCGTCACCCGGCGCGCTCGAGGAAGGGCCTACACGGCGCGACACTCAACGAGCCGGCAGCGCGAAGGTGAGAATGAGGTCGCCCCCACGGCGCCCACGCTCGCCGCCGCCCGAGCCGACCGTCACGAACTGTTCGCCATTCACCATGTACACCGAGGGCGACGAGAAGACGCCACCGCCCGTGTTGAACTTCCAGAGCAACTCACCGGACTTGGCGTGATACGCCATGAAGTAGCCGGCGGTATTGCTGCCGCTGCCGACGAAGACGACGTCGCCCGCGGTGACGACCGATCCGGCCTGCCCCCAGCCGTCGTACGCCTTCTGCCACATCAGCTCGCCCGACGTGGGATCGTACGCCGAGAAATACCCTTTGGCGGGTCGTCCGCCGTTGAACGGCTCGTCGATCGCATTGACGTAGAGGTATCCGGTTCGCGGACTGTACGAAATCGGACCGTAGCTGGCGCCGCCTCCGGTACCCGGGGCCGAGATCTGATTCGGTGCGAGCGGTGTGAACATCGGAACCGGCTTGGCGGACGCGAGCCGTTCGGCCGGGATGTCCATCGGCACCACCGGGCTGACCGGTGCCATCGGTTTTCCGGACGCCGTGTGCGGAATCGGTTGCGTCGGCCACGGCTGATCGCCCGGGCGGACGACGTTGGTGGGCACCGGCGTCTCTTTGATCTGATGCACCGGTTGTCCGGTCTGCCGATCGAGGATGTACAGGAAGCCGTTCTTGCTCGCCTCGGCCAGCGCCTTGACCAGCTGTCCGCGAACACGCATGTCGAACAGGATCGGCTGGTTCCCCGAGTCGTAGTCCCACACGTCGTGATGCGTCTGCTGGAAGTACCACTTCAGCCTGCCGGCGTCGAGCGAGAGCGCGAGCAGCGAATCGGTGAACAGGTTCATGCCCGCGCGCTTGGTGCTGTCGCCGAACGGATTGCCGACGGCGACGTACAGCATGCCGAGCTCCGGATCGATCGACATCGTTTCCCAGATGCCGCCTCCGTTGCGCTCGCCGCCGACCCAGGTGGGACCCGCGATGTCCCATCCCTGATCCTTGTCGTCCTGCGGAACCGTGTTGAAGTGCCAGAGCACCTTGCCGGTCTTCGCGTCCACCGCGAGGACGTGCCCGCCAGGGATGTGGCTTTCGCTCCTCGTGCTGCCGATGTAAATCACGCCGTTGTAGATCTGCGGCGCGGTCGTGAACCAGTAGCCGAGGCTGATCGCCGTCTTCACCTCCGGGTACCGCTTTTGGATCACGTCGAGGATGACGCTCGCCTGGCCGTTGTTGCCGAAGCCCGGCATCGGCTTGCCCGTTCGCGCATCGAGCGCGAACAGGAACGATCCTGCCGCGGTGTACACGACCCCGTCCGAGTAGGAGACGCCGCGATTGCGGAAGACGTATCCCTCGGGCCTGCCTCCGCCGATGAGCCCGGATACGTCGAAGCTCCAGAGCAGGTGACCGTTCGTCGCATCGAGCGCGTACACGCTGCCGCGCGGGTCCGTGACGTACATGGCGCCGTCGACGATCACGGGCGTCGTCTGATTGCTCACGCCGTCGATCACCCCGGTTTGAAAGAGCCACCTGGGCGTCAGCGACTTCACGTTCGACGTGTTGATCTGATCGAGCGGCGAAAACCGCGTTCCGGCGAGATCGAGGTTGTGCAGCGGCCAGTCCCCTTTGGTCTTGGCGTTCTGTCGCTGCGCGAGGATTCCGGGCGCGAACGCAAGGACGACCGCGATGACAACAGCCCTGGCCGGCAATCGGAACAACCGGGTGCGCTTCATCACGACAACCTCGTTTGTGGCGTGGACGTGGACGGGATAGATACTCTATCCCATTGACGCACGCGATAGGATGCGCGGCGTGACCCTCACGGCCGACACCTCCAGCCCCACGCTCGTTCGGGACCTGAGGCGCAGCGACCTCGTGGCCCTCACCGTCAACAACGTGATTGGGGCCGGCGTGTTCACGATGCCGGCCGCCCTGGCCGCGGGCGCCGGGCGCGCGAGCCTCGCGGTCCTGCTCCTGACGCTGCTCCTGGCGTCGATGATGGCGCTCTGCCTCGCCGAGGTCGCCAGCCGCTTCGACCGGACCGGCGGACCGATGATTTACGCCAGCGAGGCGTTCGGCCGGAACGCCGGGTTCGTCGTCGGCTGGCTGATGTACCTGTCGCGGCTGTCGGCGTTCGGCGCGATCGCCGTGGTGATGCTCGATTACGGCGCCGGTCTGTGGCCGGCGCTTGGATCGATGAACGCCCGCATCGCCGCGGTGACCATGTTCATCGTCGCGCTCGCGGCGACGAACCTGCGCGGCGTTTCGCTCGGCGCCCGCATGAGCAGCGTGTTCGCGGTCGCCAAGATCGTCCCGCTCGTGCTCGTGGCCGGCGTGGGCCTCTGGATGGCGAGGCAGGCACCCGCCGCGCTTCCGCAGCCTGCACGACTCGGTGACCTGGGCGGCGCGGTGCTCGTGGCGTTCTTCGCCTGCATGGGATTCGAGACCGTCACCATACTGTCCGGCGAAGTCCGTCGTCCACGCCGGGACCTGGCGGCGGGCATACTCGGGGGCATCACGGTTGTAGCGGTCATCTACACCCTGCTGATGATTGCGTGCCTTCGAGCGGTTCCGGATCTCGCACGCGCCAGCCGGCCGCTTGCGGCGGCGGCCGCAGTAGCGCTCGGCGCCAACGGCGCCTGGATCGTATCGATGACGGCCGTCCTGTCGTGCGCCGGTGCGCTCGTGGCCAATATGCTCACGACGCCGCGCATCCTCTACGCGCTCGCCGCCCACGGCGACCTGCCGCCGGTGCTCGCCTCGGTGAGTCGTGGACGGCGCACGCCGGCGGTTGCGATTCTCGCCAGTGCGGCTGCGATGTGGCTCCTGATCACGTCGGGAACGTTCGTCTACCTTGCGACGTTCTCGGCGATGGCGCGGCTGCTCATGTACGGATCGACCTGCGCGGCGTTGATCGTCCTGCGACGGCGGGACGGCGCGGCGCCGATCGTGGTGCCGTTCGGACCCGCACTCAGCGTGATTTCGATCCTGGTGGCCATCGCCGCCATCGCCGCGACCGCCGGCACCGCGATCCGGGACCTGACGATTGCGGTGGCCCTCGGATGGGCGCTGCGAGCGGTCATCAGGTATCGTCGCAGCGCCGCCCCCGCGACGGTGTGAGCGCAACGGCCCGGAGAACGACAGAACGTAAGCGTGGGGCTGGCGGAGCTACCGTCCGGGCCTGGTCAGCATCAGCTCGAGCGTCTTCTCATTGCTCTCGAGACACGACTCCTCGTAGAGCTCGGAGCCGTAATCCTTGTTGCGCGTGAAGGTGAGCTTGAACGTCCACGGTCTCGTATAGACCTTCGGATCCGTGATGACCGCGGTGTACTCGATCGAGTCGGCGTTGATCGGCACGAACCGCTCCGTCACGCGCATGGCGTCGCTGTGAAAGGAGCCGACGACGTCGAACCACGGCTGATCGTTGTTGTTGGTGACGTCCACGACCAGCGAGTTGCCCTCCCAGCGGCCGCGCGAGTCGCCCATCCACAGCTTGATGCGCTCCGGAATATGCGGTCCGCCGTTCAGCGGAATCGAGCGATAGGTGTGATGCGCCATGTTGAAGACGACGATGTAGCCGGGCGGCTGGAAGATCTCGAACTCACGGTTATTCAGGTGCCGTGGGACGCCCTGCATGAAGCAGCGCGCGTTCGGATCGAGGTACTGCGGCGTCGGGTCGGCGTGGTGCTGGAGCACTTCGTTGGACTTGGCCAATGCCCATGGTTGATACGGGATCTTTCCATCCGGCGGATCGATGATGAGGCTCCTGCCGCGGCGTGACGGGTCGTCCCTGAAATTCTGATAACGCGCCTGAAACTCCAGGTCCTGGATGTTGTAGAAGGTCCCGATCGGATTCCAGACGCCCTGTATGTCGGGCTGGCCGTCCGGCGTCCGTTGCGGGGTGTAGCCGCCGGCTGGCGCGGCCGGCCGCGGAGCGTCCTGCCCCGCGGCACCGATCGCGCGCGGGCTCGACGCCACGACAACCACGACGGCGAACACGATCAGCGCGCGGCACCAATGCGTCATTGCGGGGGCCTCAACCACGTGTGCTCGAACCCGAACGCGTAGCATTCGTTTTCGAGGATGCGCATGCCCTTGTCCATGCGGCGATACAGGGGCATGCTCATTTTCCACGGCCTGGTGAACACCTTCGGGTCTTCAAGGGTGACGTCGTAGTTGAGGTGATTGGCGCTGAGCGGGGTGAAGCGCTCGATCACGTGCAGCGCCTCGCTGTGAAAGTTGCCGCTCCGGTCCAACCAGGTCTGGCCGGTGAGGTCCTTGACGTCGACAACCAGCGTGTCGCCTTCCCAGCGGCCGCGTGAGTCGCCCATGAACCATTCGAGCTCGCCGTCAGGATGCGGCGTGTTCATGAAGATGCGCCGGACGGCGTGGACGTACTCGTAGGTGATCGCGATATGCCCCGGCGTCTGAAAAATCTGAAATGGATACGGCATGTACGTGATGCGGGGCACGCCGGGGAGGTAACACTTCGACTCGGGGTCCGCGGTCGCGCGGTTGGCGAAGTTTTCCTTCTGCCGGGCCGCGGCCCACGGCTGGTACGGAATCTCGTCGCCCTCGACGACTCCAAGGCCGGCGGGCACGTCCTTCTCGGCCTGGTGGGACAGGACGTTCCAGCTGGCCGTGTTCACCGCTTGCCAGACTCCCGACAAGTCGGGTTTGCCATCGGCGGTGCGCGGCAGCGTCTGGCCTGCCACGGGCCTCGCGAACGCCGCGATGGCCAGCACGGAGACGACGATTCCAATCAGGCGGATCCGCATTCAGGCCACCCCGAAGCTGGCGGCATCGTAGGAACTCCTGCGCATGCAGTCAAGGCAAAAGGGGTTACTATCTCGCGGCGCCGCAACGAGGAGGCTCCCGATGCGACATGGGCTCACGAGCGTGCTGACGGCGGTCCTTCTCTCCCTCGCCGTACCCCCCGCATCAGCGCAGACGCCTGCGCTGCCGCGCACGTCCGACGGCAAACCGAACCTGCAGGGCATCTGGCAGGTCCTGAATACCGCCGCATGGGATATCCAGGATCACGCCGCGCGGCTCGGCGTCCCCGCCGGGCAGTCGGTCGTGGTCGGAAACGAGATTCCCTACACGCCCGCGGCGCTCGCGAAGAAGCGCCAGAACCTCGAGAACCGGGCGACGGCCGATCCCGAAACGAAAGGGTACTTGCCGGGCGTGCCGCGCATCATGTACATGCCGTATCCGTTTCAGATCTTCCAGACGCCCGAGCAGGTCGTCATGGTGTTCGAGTACGACCGAGGCGTGCGGAACATCTATACCAAGGGCACCCCGCATCCTCGCGGTCCGCTCAACTGGTGGCTCGGCGATTCGCGCGGCCGCTGGGAAGGGGACACGCTCGTCGTCGACGTCGTGTACTTCACCGACCAGACGTGGTTCGACCGCGCCGGCAATTTTCACAGCGAGGACCTGCACCTGGTCGAACGCTTCACGCCCGCCGGGCCCGATCACATCAACTACGAGGTGACCGTCGAGGATCCGAACGTGTTCACCAGGCCGTGGGTGATGCGCATGGTGCTCTACCGCCGGAAAGAGCCGAACGTGCGCGTACTCGAATACGACCCGGGACGCCTGATTGACGAGGCAAGCGCAAGTCGTTAGACATTCCAGGAGGCCGACGTGCTGCTGCGTAATTCAGCTCTGGGACTTGCTCTCGCGGTCACTGCGGCCGCGACGCTGGCCGCGCAGGCTCCGGCAACGCCCGCGCCCGTTGGCGGCTGCCCGCCGGAACCGCTGGCGTTCCACAAATGCGCGCTCGAGAAGGCGAAGACGTTCAGCCCGCCACGTACGCCGAGCGGCAAGCCCGATCTACAAGGCTACTGGCGCGGGCGGCTGTCCCAGTCGTTTTCGGTGGAAGGTGTCAGCGGAAACGAACCTCTCGTCGGCAGTCTCGTGATGCCGTGGGAGAAGGCGCCACCCATGGTCGTGGACCCGCCAGACAGGAAGATTCCCTATCAGTCCTGGGCAATCCCGATAGGCAGAATCGGGGTGAATTACAACGAGTACCTCGATCCGCGCACAGCGTGCGGCTCGGCGGGCGTGCCGCGCCTTGCGCTACAGGATGCGAACCAGATTCTGCAGCCCGCTGGCGACGGTTACATCCTGTGGCTCCACGAGGATCACCATTCCCAGCGCGTGATTGCGATGGACGAACGGCCACGGCTCGGAGCGGAGATCAAAGTCACCAACGGCGACTCGCGCGGCCGCTGGGAGGGAAACACCCTCGTGATCGACGTCAACAATTTCAACGGCTACAACTGGTTCGATGACTCCGGAAACTTCTACACGGACGCCGCGCACATCGTCGAACGGTTGACGATGATCGATCGCGACACGATCCATTACGAAGTCCGCGTCGAGGACCCGAAGGTGTACACGCGGCCCTGGACGCTGGCGTGGGCGCAGGTGCGCGAGAAGGAACAGGGATTCGAGCTCCTCGAGGAGGCGTGCCGCGAAGGGGAGCGCGACCGGGAACGACTCCTCCAGGGAGGGGCCAAATATTACTTCGGCGAACCCTGGCGCGGACGCTGACCGGCGGACCTTCAGGTCCGCCGCTACGACCGTAGAGGCGGGGCTTCAGCCCCGCCTGTTCCGGATCCGAGATTCAAGCGGTTATCGGCTCGGAGCTGCCTGCTGCGGAGGCGGTTCCGAGGCGCCGAGGAAGAAGTTCCGGCCGTCGGCGAAGGTCACCGTCGTACCGCTGGCCGTCGGCGTATTCGCCTTGGCCTGGTACCCCTTGACGATCACCTCGCTGCCAATCGGGAAGTCGGTTTTCCGCAGGCCGCGCCGCACGAGCGCATTCGGGGCGCCCGCCTCGATGGCCCAGTTCACCACCTTGCCATCAGTCCCCATCACGTCGATGTGCAGCCATCCGTGAGGGTTCAGCCAGTCCAGCTGGGTGAGCGTGCCCTTCAGCGTGACCGGCTTGCTCTCGTCGAATTCAGCCGCAAAGGAATGGTGCGCGGCAATGGGAACCGCCCACAGCAGCCCGATGCCCGCGAGTGCCAGCAGCTTCGTCATCGGCGACCTCCATCCTAGGTGCGCGACACCTTATCACGAACCGCGGGGCCCGTTCTCCGCTCAGCGCGTCGCCGGGCCCATGCGCGCCAGCCCTGCCCGCGCGCACTCGCCGACCATCGTCACGTAGCGCGCGACGCTGTCGTTGCCGATGACGTAGGGATGCGGGTCGCCCGCCTTCCGCCTGGCCAGCGCCGCCAGCTTCGCCTTCGAGCCATCCTGGTTCGGATGATTGGCGAAGAGCACGTCGGCGCCTGACCGCTTCACCGCGTCACGGAAATGATCGGCGGAGCTCGCATAGGTCTCGAACCAGTACCGCCGCGGCTTGTCGGGCGTGATGGTGAAGTTGAAGCCCGTGCCGCCCCACTCGGCCGCCACGTGCGGTCGCCCCTGGTCGCGAACCGGAACGATCGTCGAGACGGTGCCCGGGGTGTGGCCCGGCGTCAGGTACATCGTCAGCGTCGTGTCGCCAAGCGTGAGCTTCTGGCCGTCGGTGATGACCATGTCGCGCCGCGGCTTCGGCCACGACTGCGTGTTCCGCGCGGCCAGGTCCCAGTCGGCCTGCGACATCAGCACGTGCGCGTTGAAGCGGTCCTGCAGCAGCTTCGCGCCGCCGATGTGATCGCTGTGGGCGTGGCTGACGATCACGTACTTGATGTTCGTCGGATCGAGCCCGAGCGTGGTCAGGCCGCCGACGATCTCGTCCTCGACGGAGTAGTCGAAGAGCGTGTCGATGACGATGATCCCCTGCGAGGTGTTCACCGCCCACGCCGAATATTCGGACTGACCGAGGTAGTACATGTTGTCGAACACCTTCACGGGCTCGACGTGCCACGCCGATCGCGGAGGCGGACCCTGGGCGCGCGCGCCCGCGGGCTGCTGCTGCGCCGGCTGCGCCGGCGCGGGCGCGGGTGCGGCGCAGAGGTTGTTGAACACCTCGGTGTGGTCGGTGCCCGCCGCTGCCTTCGCGGCCGCAACGTGGGCGTCCGCGGAAGAGTTTGTGGCCTGTGCCAGGGCGCTGGCGGTCAAAAGCCCGAACCCGAGACCGGACGCCGCGATAAGTCCGATCACATACGACTTCAGATGCTTCATGGCTGGCCTCCGCGAAAGGGGCGGGAACGACGGAGCGCGCCGACGCTGGCGAAGTCTACCGCAAACCGGGATGTTCATCAGCTTGCAGGTCGTGGCCGCGTCACACCAGAATGCAAGACTGCTCGTTCGTTCGGCGGGAAAGCGGGAAAGGAGATCCACATGTCGAAAGCTAAAAGTCCGATACCTCCGGGCCATCACACGGTGACGCCGCAGTTGACGCTCGACAACGCCGCGCAGGCCCTCGACTGGTACAAGAAGGCGCTCGGCGCCGAGGAAGTCGCACGGGCGACAGGGCCCGACGGCAAGATCATGCACGCCGAAGTCAAAATCGGCGATTCGCTGATCATGGTGAACGACCCGATGGGCCCGCACGCCAAGGGGCCGAAGGCGATGGGCGGCTCGCCGGTGTCGCTCTGGGTCTACGTGGCGGACTGCGATGCGGTGTACAACCGCGCGCTCGCGGCTGGCGGGAAGACCCCCAACGACCCGATGGGAAAGATGCAGGATCAGTTCTGGGGCGACCGCGCCGGTTCCTTCGTCGATCCCCACGGATACACGTGGACCATCGCCACGAGGAAGGAAGATCTCACGCCGCAGGAGATGAAGGTTCGGCAGGACGAGTGGATGAAGCAGTTCGCGCCGCAGCCGACGCGCTGACCAGTCCATCTACGGCGCGGCTTCGCTCGAGGCCGCGCCGAGCTTCTTGCCCGTCGCCGTCATCACGACGGATCGGGCGTTGGCGAGATTGGCCTTGTTCCGTCCCTGGCTGCCTTCGATCGTCACCGCGTCACCCGGCTTCAGCATCGTGCGCGTCCACCCGAGGCGAGTCAGGCCGTTCGGGCTCCCCATCTCGATCTCCCAGTTCGTCACCGCGCCTGTCTGCGGATCCTTGACGTCGACGAAGACATACGCGTGCGGGTTGGTCCACTCGATCTTCGTGACCGTGCCGGCGAGCGCGACGGGTTTCGTGATGTCGAACTCCGCCGCGAACGAGTGGTGCGCGACGGCAGGCGTTCCGGCAAGCACGCTCGCCACGGCGACCGAGACGACCATTGTGTTTCTCATCCAGTCTCCAGGCGGACCTGAAGGTCCGCCTCATTTGAACGCGGAGTATTCCAGGAACTTGTTGTTCTCCGCGCAAAGGGTTTCGAACAGCTCTTCACCGGGCGTGAACAGCCACTGCACGTGACGTTCGACCGGTTTGATGAAGGTCGCCGGATCCTCGAACATCACGTCGATATTCAGGTGCGCGAGATCGGGCCTGTTGTAGCGCTCGACGATGTGCAGCATCTCGGTGTGCGGGAGCCACGTCGCCTGCAGCAGCCAGCTCTTGTCGTTGAGGCCCACCGTGTCGAGGACCAGCGTGTCCTTGTCCCACCGCCCGGTGGTGTGGCCCATCCACGTCGGATCGAGATCCTGCGGGTGCGCGCGGCCGTCGAGGAACGCCTGCCGGTAGTGCGGATCCTGCTCGAAGAGATGAATCAGCAGCGTGGGTGTCTGGACGATCTTGTAGAAGACCGGCAGCGTCAGCGTCGGGTCCGTCGCAAGGCACCGCGAGGTCGGCATCCCTTCGAAGGCGCGGTCGCGCCGGCGATTCCACTCGGTGACCGCCCACGGCAGCATCTGCGCCGGCTCGGGGTTCGGATCGACGTTGGCGAGCCACACGCCCGAGAAGTCCGGGTGGCCGTCGCGCGTCCGCGGCGCCGGCCCCTTGATGCCGGCGTACTTGTTGTACATCTGCAGGAACCCCGCATCGTCGCCGATGATGCCGAAGTTGTTCGGCATCAGCATGATGTTGAACGTCAGCGTCCTGGCCGCCTCGATGACGACGTCCGGCTGCGCGTAACGCGCGGTGCGCAATCCCATTTGCGGGACCGCAATCTCGTACGTCCCCGCGGGAAGATTGGCGAGCCGGTACTCACCCTTCCCGTTGGCCACGACGGATGAGATCTTCCCCGCGGTGTCCTTCGCCTGGACCGTGACCCCGGCAGCGGGGTCGCCCTGATCGGTCGTCACCTTCCCGGCGATGACGCCGCGACCAGCCTGGCCGAGCACGGTAGAGCCGAGCACGAGCAGACAGACGGCTATCGCAATCCGCCTCACGCAGCCTCCCTTGTTGCCTCGAGCGTACCGAATGGGTCGAATCCTACACCGGGTATGTCGCTCGTTCCACCCGTGGCGGAAGGCCCGCGCCACCTCACCTGTCCCCCGCGCCTCCGCGCGGCGGCATTCCAGGATGGCAACGCGATTGCTGATTGCCTGACCGACGCGTCCGTTCCCCTCGTAACGCCCTCCCGCATTCAACGCTTTTACGGCTCTCTTATTAACGTCGTGCTGTGTCAGCCGGGACGAACGCCGCCCGGGCGACACGACGGAGGCAAAGGCTATGACGACTCGGTCCATGCGATTCCGTACGTGTGTCTGTCTGTTCGTGCTCGCGGCCGTGCTCCGCGCGTCGGCCGCGTCCGCGCTGCCGACGATGATCCGGCTCGGATACACCAACTGCGCCGTGTGTCATCTGTCGCCGCAGGGAGGCGGGCTGCTGACGCCGTACGGGAAGGGCATCGACACGGCGCAGAGCCTGTTCAGCGAAGAGGCGCGACCCCCGGGCGAGGAGTTGAAGTCGCTCTACGACGTCCGCGCGGTGTTCGTCGCCAACATGCTGTCAACGGAGGCGCAACCAGGGACGCTCTCGGCCTCGACCCTGCGCACCGTGCTTCGCAACGCCGTAAACATGTCGGCGCACACGCGCGTGTCCTATCAGGCGGGACTCGACGCCACGATGACCGGCAACATGACGATGGCGCCGGCTGTCGGCACCGGCGACATCCTCGTCAGCAAGGCGATCTTCGAGTACCACCCGCGTGACGGCATATCCGTGCAGGTCGGACGCGACACGCTGCCCGACGGCCTCGGGCTGCCCGATCCGCAGACGTTCATGCGCCGGCAGCACGACCCCTTCGGCACGGCGTTCCCGATTCAGGCGAAGGCGTTCCTCTGGAACTCGCATTTCGAGCTGACGCCGTACGTGTACGGACCTGGCTTCGACGAAACGCGCCGGCTCGCCCGCCAGCATGGTGGCGGCGTGGTGGGCGGTCTCGATGTCGGGAAGCGCGCCGTGGTCGGAATGACCGCGCGCAGCGCGTATTCTTCGGCGTTCGATCGCAAGAGCGTGGGCGCGTACGCACGACTGGGCTTCGGCCCCTGGGGCGTGCTCGCCGAACACGATATGACCTCGCGCGTCGTCCCAGGCCCCACCCCGGCACCTGCCGACTACGTAATGGGGTACACGCAGCTGTTCGTGTATCCCGCGGAGTGGTTCCTCACCTCGCTCATCGTGGACCACGTCGAGGTCAGCGGTTCAGCGACCAAACGCGCGTATCGCATCGCTCCTGCGGTGTCGATGCGTCTGTCCAACAACTTCACGCTGGGCTTCACCACGCGCAACGAGGTGGTCCGCGGTCGCGCCCCGGATTCGCGCACGTACCTGCTTACGCTGGCCGTCAAGTCGGTGCAGTGAGGGGCTGCCGCTTCACTCCACACGGCGGAGGATGAAGCACTTGAGGTAATAGGTCTCGGGCACGGTCGCGAGAACAGGATGGTCACGCCCCTGCATCCGCTTCTCCACGATCGTGACCGGGGCGTGGCTGTCGATCGACGCGTCGTGAATCACTTCGGCGAACATCTCCTCGTTCACGTTGTACGAGCAGCTGCACGTGATGAGATACGCGCCGGGGTTCAGCAGGCGCATCGCGCGCAAGTTGATCTCCTTGTAGCCGGCAAGCGCGTTCGGGATCGACGCCTTGTTCTTCGCGAACGCCGGCGGGTCGAGCACGATGGTGTCGTAGCGCGCGCCCGCGCGCTCGAGGCGGCGCAGCTCGTCGAACACGTTCACCTCGCGCGCCTGGAGGTGCGGCACGCCGTTGCGAACGGCGTTCGCGCGGATTCGCTCGACGGCGTCGGCAGAGATGTCGAGCGCCTCGGCCTCCGGACAGCTCCGCGCCAGGCGCAGCGCGAAGCCGCCGTTGTAGCTGAAGCAGTCGAGGAGCCGCCCGCGGGCGTAGCGGGCCGCCGCCTCGCGGTTCTCGCGCTGGTCGAGAAAGAGGCCCGTCTTCTGTCCCCGGCGCAGGTCGACGTCGTATTCGACGGGACCCTCGCGCACGACGACCGACGCGGGGATCTCGCCGTGCAGCACGTCGATGCTCTGCGGCAGCCCCTCGAGCGCGCGTACTTTCGGATCGTTGCGCGCGAGGATCCCCGCCGGCTTCAGCAGGTCCACGAGGATCATCGTGATCGCCGGCAGCAGCCGGTCCATCCCCTGCGAGAGCGCCTGGATGACGAGGTAGTCGCCGTAGCGATCGACGACGAGCGACGGCAGCAGGTCCGCCTCGCCATGAACGAGGCGATACGCGGTGGCATCGAGGCCGAGCGACTCGCGAAAGCGGATGGCATGCTCGATGCGCGTCCGCAGCAGCCCTTCGTCCGCGACGGCCGCGTCGCCGACCGTCAGCATCCTGACGGAGATCTGCGATCGATCGCTGAACAGCGCGCTGCCCAACGTGCGATGTCGTGGACCAACGACTTCGACGATGTCACCTCCCGCCGCTGAAACGTCCACGACATCCGTTCGGTAGATCCACGGATGGCCGGAGCGAATGCGCTGCTCGCCGCGTGCAGAAATGACAACAGTGTGAGACGACACGTTCGTTCCGCAAAATGTATACGACACAGTGGACCCGTCCGGTAGTTTCTTCACGATCGCGTGTCGAAATGACTTCACATCGCGCCGCTCGCAACGAGGACACTGTGTTTTGACGTTCGAAGCCTGTCGCTGAGCTTCGTACGTTCGCACGACATTGCGCGTCGAATCACGCGAAAACCGTTCGCGGCATACCCGTTGCACAATCGGGCGCGTTCGTTGACCCCCTCCGAACACTAGCCCCCCTCGACATCGCCTGCTCGGCGTCGTCCCCCCAGCCGGGTCGTACGCAGGCGCTACAAAAAAGGAGCTCGACGTGATGCGAGTGAACGGTACCCGTGTGCTTTCCGTCCTGCTGTTGTCGCTGCTGCTGGTCCCGTCGTCGTCGACCTTCGCGCTGCCGACGATGATCCGCATCGGCTACAACAACTGCGCTGCATGCCACGTCACCCCGCAAGGTGGAGGATTGCTCACGCCGTACGGCAAGGGAATCGATACCGCGCAAAGCCTGCAGCGCCGCGAGATCACGCCTCCCGGGGAGCCGCGGCGTTCGCTCTACGACGTCCGCTTCGTGCTCGGCGCGAGCCGGATGCAATCCGAGGTCGCCGCCAACTCCATGACCTCGTCCAACGTTCGCATGATGCTGCGCAACATGGTCATGCTGTCGTCGCACACGGCGGTCTCGTACCAGGCGGGCATGGACACGGCGGTCTCGAAGAAGCCCGCGGGTAATGCCGGTACGGCCGACTTCGTCGTCAGCAAGGCGCTGTTCGAGTACCGGCCGAAGGAGGGGGTGGCGTTCCAGGTCGGTCGCGACGCGCTGCCCACCGGGCTCGGCCTGCCCGACCCGCAGACGTTCTGGCGGAGACAGAACGACCCGCTCGGCACCGCGTATCCGTTCCAGGCGAAGGCGTTTTTCTGGACGTCGCGCTTCGAGCTGGCGCCGTACGCGTTCGGTCCCGGTTTCGACGAGACCGACCGTGCCGCCCGGCAGCACGGCGGCGGACTCGTCGGCGGCGTCGACGTGTGGAAGCAGCGCGCCGTCATCGGCATGACGGCCCGCACGTCCGAGTCGCCTGCGTTCGATCGCAGGAGCGTCGGCGCCTACGCGCGGCTCGGCTTCGGCCGCTGGGGCATCCTCGGCGAACACGACATGACCTCGCGCGCCGGCCGCGTGCCGGTTGCCGCGCCGTCGGAGTACGTCGCGGGGTTCACCCAGTTCTTCGTCGCGCCGCGCGAGTGGTTCGTCACCTCGCTGCTCGTCGACGACGTGGTGACCTCAGGACCGGGGAGCAAGCACCAGTATCGCGTCGCCCCCAGCGCGCAGCTGCGCATTTCGGACAACGTCACATTCGTCCTCAGCACTCGCGACGAGTTCATCACCGGGCTCGCGGCCAATTCGCGCACCTACTCGATGACCGTCGCCGTCAAGTCGGTTCGGTAACACGCACACGCCAGAGGAGAAGTCACGATGAATACAGCTACTTGTCTCCGCGCCGCCGCCGTTGCGTCACTCGTGTGGTCCTGGTCGGCCACGTCCGCGGTGGCCCAGGACCGCCTGCACGTCGCGGGCGGCGACGTCACCGTCGTGTGTCCGCTCACGGTCGGCGGCAGCTTCGAGGCCAGGACGAAGGCGTTGAGCGGCGACGTCGGCCCCGCGCCACAGCAGGCCGGCGGCGTCGGCGGCGCGCTCCTGGTGAAGCTCGACACGCTCGAAACCGGCATCGGCCTTCGCGACCATCACATGCGCGAGAACTACCTCGAAGTCGAGAAGGGACGCGGCTACGACGTCGCGACGATCGAGAACATCCAGCTCGAGAAGGCCGACGGGAAGGGCACGTTCAAGGCGACGCTGCTGTTGCACGGCCAGAAGCGGCAGGTGACGGGGACGTCGATCGTCCACCGGCGCGGCGACGGCACGACGCACGTGGACGCGGAGTTCCCGTTGAAGGTATCGGAGTTCGAGATTCCGAAGCCGACCTATCTCGGCGTCGGCGTCCGCGACGAGATCCGGGTGACGGTCGCGTTCAACGCGCTGCCCATGAGCACGACCGCCTCGACGCGCTGACGGAGCGGCGGGAGCGGCATAGTAAAATGCCCGTTCATGCCGACTCCCGCCTCGTCGCTCTCGTCGATGTACCGGTCGCTCGCGGAGGCCGACGCCGAAATCGCCGCCGCGATCGCCAACGAGGTCCGGCGGCAGGCCGACGGCCTCGAGCTCATCGCCTCCGAGAACTTCGTCAGCACCGCCATCCTGCAGGCGGCCGGTTCGGTGATGACGAACAAGTACGCGGAGGGCTATCCCGGCAAGCGGTACTACGGCGGGTGCGAGTTCGTCGACGTCGCGGAATCGCTCGCCATCGCCCGCGCGAAACAGCTGTTCGGCGCGGACCACGTGAACGTGCAGCCGCACTCGGGCGCGCAGGCCAACATGGCCGTCTACTTCGCGCTGCTCAAGCCGGGTGACACGGTGCTCGGCATGAACCTGGCGCACGGCGGCCACCTGACGCACGGCCACCCGCTCAACTTCTCGGGCAAGCTGTACACGATCGTTCCCTACGGCGTCCGCAAGGATGACGAGCGGATCGACTACGAGGAGCTGGAGCGGCTCGCGCACGAGCACAAGCCGAAGATGATCATGGTCGGCGCCAGCGCGTATCCGCGCGTGATCGACTTCGCGCGCATCGCGAAGGTGGCCGCCGCGGTCGGGTCGCCGATGGTCGTGGACATGGCCCACATCGCCGGCCTCGTCGCCGCCGGCGTGCATCCGAGCCCGGTGCCACACGCCGACTTCGTCACCACGACGACCCACAAGACGCTGCGCGGCCCGCGCGCGGGAATGATCCTGTGCCGCGAGCGGTACGCGAAGGACCTCGACCGCGCGATGTTTCCCGGCGTCCAGGGCGGACCCTTGATGCACATCATCGCGGCCAAGGCGGTCTGCCTCAAGGAGGCGATGGAGCCCTCGTTTGCCGACTACCAGCGGCAGATCGTCGCCAACGCCGCGCGTCTCGCATCGTCGCTCGCCAGCCACGGCTTCCGTCTCGTCAGCGGCGGCACCGACAATCACCTGATGCTCGTCGACGTCTTCTCCAAGGGCCTCACCGGCAAGGTCGCGGAGGCGGCGCTCGGCAAGGCGGGCATCACCGTGAACAAGAACGCGATCCCCTTCGACCAGAACCCGCCGATGGTCGCCAGCGGCATCCGCGTCGGCACACCGGCCGTCACCACGCGCGGCATGCGCGAACCGGAGATGGACCAGATAGGGGATCTCATCGCGCGCGTGCTCGCAACCCCCGACGATGATCGCGCCCTTGGCACGATCAAGGACGAAGTGGAGCGACTGTGCCGGAAGTTCCCGCTGTATCCCGAGTTGCAGTAGCGCGAACCGGCGAACTGGCGAACCTGCGAACCGCCGTCGAAGCCGCGTTTGCCGACGCGGGCCCGCTCGCCCGCGTCATCCCGGGGTACGAGTCACGCCAGGGACAGCGCGCGATGGCATCTGCCGTGGCGGCTGTCATCGAGCATGGAGGGACGCTCGTCGCGGAAGCCGGGACCGGCACCGGCAAGACGCTCGCCTACCTGGTTCCCGCCATCCTCAGCGGCCAGCGCGTGCTCGTCTCGACCGGCACCAAGAACCTCCAGGAACAAATCTTCTTCAAGGACCTCCCCACGCTCCGCGACGCGCTCGGCAAGCCGTTCAGCGCGACGCTGATGAAGGGGCGCTCGAATTACCTCTGCCTTCATCGCTTCGAGACCTATCGTGACGGCGTCGAGGGGAACACATCTGTCCTTCGACACGGCTCGGGACAGGCCGCGAGCCGGCTGATCGAATCGGGCGACCGCGTGCTGCTGCCCATCGTCGACGCGTGGGCGAAGACGACGAAGACCGGCGACCGCGCGGAGCTGCGCGAGCTTCCCGAGGACTTGCCACTCTGGAAGGACATCGCCGCCGACGCGGAGACCTGCCTCGGCTCGGAGTGCCCGCGCTACGGCGACTGCTTCGTGACCCTGATGCGGCAGCGCGCCGCCGAATCCGACGTCGTCATCGTCAACCATCACCTGTTGTGCGCGGACGCGCAGCTGCGGAAGAGCGCCTACGGCGAGGTGATTCCCACGTGCGCGACGCTGGTGGTGGACGAGGCGCACCAGCTGGAAGACGTCGCGACGCAGTACTTCGGCATCGCGGTCAGCAACTACCGGATCGAGGACCTGGTTCGCGACGTCGATCTCCAGCTCTCTTCGTTCGTAGGGCGGGGCTTTACGGCCCGCCAAACCGAAGACGTCACGCAAGCGACCTCGCGCGTCACCGAACGTTCGCGCACCTTCTTCAGCGCGCTCTCGATGGCGCGGATGGAAGCGGCCGAATCGAAGGCGCGCTATACATCGGAGACCTTCATCGACTACTTCCAGGACGGCGCGATGCTGGCCGGCGCGCTCGAAGGACTCGAAGCGACCCTCGTTCTGGCGGGGCGTAAAGCCCCGCCCCACGAACGTGGAGAGCGGGGAGAGATTGCCGACGGTAGGGCGGGTCCTTTCGGACCCGCCGAGACGGATGAAGTGGTCGCGACGCTGGCACGGCGCGCGCGAGAGCTCCACCAGGAGCTGTCGTTCCTGATCCGGGCCAGCGACGACGACTTCGTGTACTACGTGGAGAGCCGCGGCCGCGGCTTCTTTCTCCGCGCGTCGCCGATCGACGTCTCGCGCCTCGCGAGGGAGGCGCTGTTCGACCGGATGCGCACCACCGTGCTGACGTCGGCGACGCTCGCGGTGGAAGGATCGTTCGAGTACTTCAAGAGCCGGATCGGCATCCATGAGGCGAACCAGGTGCGCGTGCCGTCGGAATTCGACTACGCGCGCCAGGCGCTTCTGTACCTGCCGCGCCGCGTGCCGTCGCCGAAGTCGCCGGCCTTCAGCGCGGCCGCCGCGCGCGAGGTCATCGAGATCCTCAAGCGGACGCGCGGCCGGGCATTCGTCCTCTTCACCAGCTACGCGATGCTGCGCTCGGTGCAGCCGCTCGTCGAGATGTCGCTGCCGTTTCCCATCCTCGTGCAGGGGACCGCGCCGCGCTCCACGCTCCTCGAGCAGTTCCGCTCGACGCCGAACGCCGTGCTGCTCGCCACCTCCAGCTTCTGGCAGGGCGTGGACGTGGTCGGCGAGGCGCTGAGCTGCGTGATCGTGGACAAGCTGCCGTTTGCGTCGCCGGGCGATCCGATTACGGCGGCGCGTATCGAATCCATCAGGGCCAGCGGCGGCGACGCGTTCGCGGATTACCAGGTGCCGCTCGCGATTCTTGCCCTCCAGCAGGGCCTCGGACGGCTCATCCGCCACCGCTCCGACCGGGGCGTACTCGCGGTGCTCGATCCGCGCTTGCGAACGATGGGATATGGGCGTAGATTTCTAGATTCGCTCCCTCCGGCCCCCGTGACCCACGACCTGGCAGCGGTGGAGCGTTTCTTCGGGTAAACTACGGGCTAGCCGACGGTTAATGGAACCGATCGCCCCCGAGATTCGTTACTAGCAGAAGAGAGGATTGACGCATGCGGACCCATCTGTACCGGGGTGTCCTGGCGCTTGCCGTGGCGCTCGTGTTTTCGGCCCCCGCGTTCGCCCAGGGCATCGTGAAGGGCAAGGTCGTTGACGAGAAGGGCCAGCCCGTCGCCGACGCCAAGGTCACCATTCAGGGAGCGGCGCGCAACGCCGAGACCAAGACGAACAACAAGGGTGAGTTCGTGCAGGTCGGTCTGCAGTCCGGCGCGTACACGGTCACGGTGACCAAGGAAAAGCTGATCGCCGCGCAGAAGGTGAACGTGACGCAGGGCACGCCCGCGGAGGCGAACATGACCCTCGTCCCGCAGGCGACGGCTGGCATGAGCCCCGAGCAGAAGGCGATTCAGGAAGCGGCTGGCGCCGCCATCGAGGCGCTGCGGGCGGGGCGCGACGACGAGGCGATCGCGAAGCTGAACGACGTGGTCGGCAAGCTGCCCAGCTGCAGCGACTGCTACTACAACCTCGGTCTCGCCTACACGCACAAGCAGCAGTGGGCGGAAGCGGAAGCCGCGCTGAAGAAGTCGATCGAGCTGAAGCCGACCAACCCGGATCCGTACAACGGGCTCGCCAACGTCTACAACGCCCAGAAGAGGTTCGACGAGGCCCTGGAGATGAACCAGAAGGCCACCGAGTTGTCGGGCTCGACGGCGGGGGCGGGCGGCGGCAACGCTGAAGCGATCTACAACCAGGGCGTCGTGCTCTTCAACGCCGGCAAGTACGCGGACGCGAAGACGCAGTTCGAGAACGCGACCAAGGCCGACCCGAACAACGCGAACGCGTTCTATCAGCTCGGTATGACCGACCTGAACCTCGGACAGATTCCCGACGCGGTTGCCGCGCTCGAGACGTTCATGAAGCTGGCGCCGAACGACCCGAAGGCGGCGCAGGTGCAGGGCTCGCTCCCCGCGCTGCAGCAGATGATCAAGAAGTAGGCTCTGGCGGACTGCAGGCTACGGGCGAGGCCCGAGCCTGCAGCCTATCTGAAGCCGAACGCCTGCAGCCCGTCTTCGACCTCCTGCTGGCACTCCGGTTCGTTGTCGAAGTAGTACTCCACCACCACATATCCGGATTCGCTGGTCTTCGCGCTCGCGCCGACGAAGACATTGGTCAGGTGCGGCCCCAGGGTCGCCCGCGACTCGCTCGTCCAGTGCGCGAAGAGCAACCGTTCGCGCTCCGCGAGACCGGCCATCCAGTCGCGCGGTCCCTCCCACATGCTGTCGGAGAGCAGCATGTCGACGGTCCGGGGGTGACCGTACGCGGCGCTGATCTCGTCGCGCATGTTTTCGAACTGCGACTGGAGCTCGGTGCCGTACCCGCTCGTCGGCACCGGCTTGCCGACGGCCTTGATGTAGCACAGGCCCGTCCGCGGGCTCACCTGCGCAACGTAGAATTCCATACCGGGATGCGGCGACGGAACGGATGTGAGCTTGTACATGCCGCCGCCGATGTCCACCGCCTGTCCGCCGAGCTGCCGGGCGGACATACCCTGTTTCAGGCCGAATGGCGTGGCTTCCGGCGCGTAGGGTTCCGAATTCTCCTGTCCGTAGCTGGTCCACGCCCCGAAAAGGACGATACCTGCCGCCAGCGTTGCGAGAGCACGAGCACACTTCATGGTCGAACCTTCTTCTGACTCAGGGTCGGTTGGATTCCGGGCGGGAGGTAATCTCCTTTTCGGCAGATCGGGCCGACTCGGCCACGGCGTCCCCCCGGGAGGTCCCGGCTAGTGCCCGGAATCGGCGGCCGGCTGGCCGTAATCCGGGACCGGATGGCCGCCGCGGCGCGGTCGGCGGGGCGGGATCCCTCCACGATCCGTCTCGTCGCGGTTTCGAAAACGTTCCCCGTCGACGCAATTCGTGAGGCCTACGCCGCCGGCCAGCGCGACTTCGGCGAGAACCGTGTCCAGGAAGTCCTACAGAAAATAACGTCCGCAGCCGACCTAGAGATCAGGTGGCACCTCCTCGGCCACTTGCAGACGAATAAGGCCCGAAAAGCGGGTCCTGCGTTTGCGGCGATTCACTCGGTGGATACGGTCGAGCTGCTTGAAAAGATTGACGCAGCCGCCGCCGACGCCGGCCAGACGCCGGAGCTGCTCATCCAGGTAGACCTCGCTGGCGAGACGACGAAGTTCGGCGCATCGCCGGACGACGTGCCGCGGTTGTTCGATGCCGCGGCGTCGTGCCGGGCGGCGCGGGTCTCGGGGCTGATGACGCTGCCGCCGGTGCCTGAATCGCCCGAAGACGCGCGGCCCTGGTTCCGCAGGCTGCGCGGGCTCCGCGACCAGTGGCTGGCCGCGGGTGTCCCGGCGCCGATGCTCCAGGAGCTGTCGATGGGCATGAGCGCCGACTTCGAGGTGGCGATCCATGAGGGATCGACGATCGTCCGGGTGGGAACAGCAATTTTTGGGAGCCGACATGTCCAAGCCTGAGGAAATGGCACTGACCACGAACGAGCCGCGGCCGCGCATCACGTCGCCGGAGCGGAACATCACCATCACGCCGCTCGACATGCGCCAGGCGCGTTTCACGACGGCCATCCGCGGCTTCGACAAGGCCGACGTCAACACGTTCCTGCAGGAGGCGGCCGAAGGGTTCGACCACGCGGTGCGCGAGAACGAGCGCCTGCGGATGGAGATCGTCCGGCTCGAGGCGTCGCTGAACCAGTTCCGCGACCTCGAGGGCAGCCTCAAGACGACCCTGATGAGCGCGCAGAAGGTGGCCGACGACATGCGCGAGAACGCGCGGCAGGAAGCCGCGCGCCTGATCCGCGAGGCCGAGGGGCGCGTCGAGCTGCTGGTGCAGAAGGCGCAGTCGAAGACCGAGGACATCGAGCGCGAGATCGACGGCCTGCGCATCAAGCGGCGCGAGGCGGAGACGAACCTCGAGGGGACCATCGCCGCGCTGCACAACACGCTCGACTTCATCCGCGAGCAGGATCGCCGCGAGCGCGAAGACCGCGTCGTCCAGCACTGGCCGAAGATCGCGCAGGTCGTGAGCAACGCCACCCGCGTCGGGTAACCACGAAGGCCGCTTGCGCGGCGCACACGAAGCACACGAAGAGGGTTTACTCTCTTCGTGTGACGCACCTGACCGTCCGCGTCATCCCACGCTCCAGTAAGCCGGGCATTGCCGGAATCCGTGAGGGTGCGCTCCTTATCCGATTGCAATCGCCTCCCGTCGAAGGCGCGGCGAACGAAGAACTGATTCAGGTGATTGCGGAGACGTTCGGCGCCGCCAGACGCGATGTGGAAATCGTGGCTGGTGAACGATCCAGGCTGAAGCGAGTCGCCATCGGCAGCGTCGACCGTCCCCACGTGAACGCGGTCCTGCGCTCGCTCGGCATGAACCCCGACGAACTCGCACGTCACGTCAGGTAACGCCGGATCCCGGATCCCCGATCCCGGCCAGACTACAATCCTCCAGTGCCGCTTCTGGCGGACTTCCTGATCGAACACGCCGATCTGATCGCCACCTGCGCCGGCCCCGCGCCCCGGCGCGGCCTCGCACAGCGCGAAATCTCCCCCCTGCAGCAGGGTGTCGTCGCGGCGTTCGAAGGACGCATCACCTACGTCGGCGCCACCAGCGCGCTGTCCGGCGCCGTCGACATCCAGCGCGGCGCGACGCGCATCGACGCACGCGGCTGCAGCGTCGTCCCGGGCTTCGTCGATCCGCACACGCACGTGGTCTACGCGGGAGACCGGCGGGCGGAGCTGCAGCGGCGGCTGTCGGGCGAGTCGTACGCCGCGATCGCGGCCAACGGCGGCGGCATCGTGAGCACCGTCGGCGCGACGCGCGCCGCCACCGAAGAGGAGCTCGTCGCCGCGGCGCGGCTCCGCCTCGACGAGATGCTGGCCTGCGGCACCACGATCTGCGAGGCGAAGAGCGGCTACGGCCTCGACGTGGCCTCCGAGCTGCGCCAACTGCACGCGATGCGGACCCTCGACGAGGAGCACGCGATCGACGTCGTGCCGACCTTCATGGGCGCGCACGAGATTCCGCTGGAATACCGCGACCGGCGGGGTGCATACATCCGGCTCGTCATCGAGGAGATGCTCCCGCGCGTCGCGGAGGAAGGGCTCGCCGAGTACTGCGACGTGTTCTGCGAGCGCGGCGTCTTCACGCCCGAGGAATCGATCGAAATCCTCGAAGCCGGCCGGCAGGCCGGCCTGCGGCCGCGCGTGCACGCCGACGAGCTCGCGCCAAGCGGCGGCGCCAGCGTCGCGGCGCGGGTTCGGGCGCGGTCCGCCGACCATCTCGTGCACGTGGACGAGCGCGGCGCCGACGCCCTCGCCGACGCGGACGTCTGTGCGACCCTGCTTCCGACGGCCGCCTTCTACCTGAAGCTCGATCGCTTTGCGCCGGCGCGGATGCTCGTCGACCGGGGCGTCCCGGTGGCGCTCGGGAGCGACGTCAATCCGGGCGCGGGCTTCTCGCCGTCGATGCCGTTTGCGATGACGCTTGCCTGCTTTGCCATGCAGATGACGCTCGAGGAAGCGCTCATCGGCGCGACGCTGAACGCCGCCTGGTCGCTCGACCGCGGCGACGATGCGGGAAGCCTGGAGCCGGGCAAGCTGATGGACGCCGTGATCGTCAAGGGCGGCCTTGCGGAGCTCGTGCGCGTGGGGGCGCCGGCCATCCGGATGGTCGTCAAGCGCGGAAAGGTCGTCTCATGGACGCAGTGAGCTTTGGCGAAATGGCGGTCGCGGACCTGCTGGACGGGTTCGCATCCACGGACGCGGTTCCCGGCGGCGGTTCGGCCGCGGCGCTGGGCGGCGCAATAGGCGCCTCGCTGCTGCTGATGGTCGCCGGCATGCCGAAGACGAAGAGCGGCGCACCGGAAGAGACCGCCGACCTCGCCGAGGCCGCCGCGCGCCTGCACCCGCTTCGCGATTCGCTCCTCGAGCTCGTCGATCGCGACAGCGAGGCCTACGGGCAGGTGATGGAGGCGCTCCGCCTCGCGAAGGAGACCGACGAGGAGAAAACGGCGCGGAAGCAGGCGGTCGAGCGCGCGACCCGCGGGGCGACGGAGGCGCCGCTCAACACGATGCGCGCGTGCCAGCAGGCGCTGCGCGGAGCCGTGGTCGTCGCGAGGAACGGCAGCCGCCGCACCACCAGCGACGTCGGCGTCGGCGTGGAGCTGCTGCTGGCCGCGCTGCGCGGCGCGCGGCTCAACGTGGACATCAACCTGTCGTCGCTGGAGGATGCCGCCTACGTGGCGCGCATCAGGGCGGAAGTGCAGGAGCTCGAACGCGACGCGACGGCCGATGCCGAGGCCGCGCGTCGCGCGCTGAGGTGACCTGTCCCGGATTACCGGTTCCTGAGCGGATTGCCGCCGCCGAGATTGGCGCCCTGCCCCAGGTACATGCCCTCCACGGTGAACGAGAAGGGGATCGGGTACTTGTAGTTCGGGAAGACCTCGACCGGCTGCGTATACGTCGCCTGCGCGGTCGTTTTGAGCCCGTCGCGCGTGACGGTGATGTCCTCGAAGACGAGCGGCACCTGGAGCGCGGTCGCCTGCTCGAGGATATGGTTCTGCAGCTCGCCCGGCGAGGCGTTCCCGCCGAAGGTGACCAGCTGCTGGGACTGGTCCTTGAGCTGGTAGTACTTCGCCGCGGCGAGGCCGACCCGCGCCGCCGCGTTGATGATGGCGATGACGATCAGGAGCTTGATGATGGTCTTCATGGATTCCAGGCGCCGGGTCCAGAAGGATCCGGCCTACCATACCTTTTTCGGCGGATTCTGGTCCCGTACGTAGGGCGGGCCCTTTTTGGACCCAGATTAATGGATCTGGTGGAACAGCCGGCTCCACCGGATGGTCGTAAAGAACCGGCCCAGGCCGCCGGATGGCTGCCCCTCCTCGGTGTCCTCGAACGACCAGTAGATGAACGCCGCCTTTCCCTTCACATATTCGCGCGGCAGGAACCCCCAGTAGCGGCTGTCCTCGGAGTTGTCGCGGTTGTCGCCCATCATGAAGTAATGGCCGGGTGGCACCGTCACCGGCCCGTAGTGGACGCGGACGTCGAAGTCCTCCTCCGGTGTGTCGCCGGGCGGGGGGAACAGGAAGTGGACGTACGGCTCGTCGAGCGGCTTGCCGCTCACGAACACCTTCTTGTTGCGCAGCTCGATGGTGTCGCCCGGCAGCCCGATGGTCCGCTTGATGAAGTCGCGCTCGGGGTCCTCGGGAAACTTGAAGACGATGATGTCGCCGCGCTTGATCTCGTCGATCGGCAGCAGCGTCCGTTCCACCCGGCTCAGCGTCGGACCGAACACGAACTTGTTCACCAGCAGGTGGTCGCCGATGAGCAGGTTGTTCTCCATCGAGCCGGTCGGAATCTTGAAGGCCTGGACGATGAACGTCCGCACGAAGAGCGCGAGGATCACCGCCACGCAGATGGACTCGAAGTACTCGCGGGCCGTCGACTTGTGATACTCGACCGCGTGTTCCGCTGCCGGCTGCTTCGCCGCGGGCCTGGCCATATCCCTCCACGGTCCGGCTGAGGCCGGACACTGACGACGATCCTGTACGGATCCTACTCTGTACCGACCTTCAGCACCGCAAGGAAAGCTTCCTGCGGGATTTCGACCCGGCCGACGCGCTTCATCCGTTTCTTCCCTTCCTTCTGCTTTTCGAGCAGCTTCCGCTTGCGGGTGATGTCGCCGCCGTAGCACTTGGCCAGCACGTTCTTGCGAAGCGCCTTGACCGATTCGCGCGCGATGACGCGGTTGCCGATCGACGCCTGGATGGCGATCTCGAACATCTGTCTCGGGATGAGCTCGCGCATCTTCGATGCGAGCGCCCGCCCCCGTTCGTACGCGGCGTCCTTGTGCACGATGATCGACAGCGCGTCCACGGGCTCGCCGTTCACCAGGATGTCCATCTTGACGAGCGGCGACTCCCAGTAGCCGGTCACGTGGTAGTCGAGCGACCCGTAGCCGCGCGACATCGTCTTGAGCTTGTCGTAGAAGTCCATGACGACTTCGTTGAACGGGAGCTCGTAGGTGATGAGGACGCGGTCGGATTTCAGGTACTCGAGCTTCTTCTGGATACCGCGCTTGTCCTGGCAGAGCTGAAGAATGGGGCCGACATAGTCCGACGGCGTGAGAATCATCGCGGTGATGATCGGCTCCTCGATCTTCGTGATGCGCCCCGCGTCGGGCAGCTTTGCCGGGCTGTCGATTTCCTTGACCTCGCCGTCCGTCGTCGTCACGCGGTAGAGCACGCCCGGCGCGGTCGTGACGAGGTCCATGTTGTATTCGCGCTCGAGCCGCTCCTGCACGATCTCCATGTGCAGCAGACCGAGGAAGCCACAGCGGAAACCGAAGCCAAGCGCCGCTGACGTCTCGGGTTCGTAGAAGAACGACGCATCGTTGAGCCGCAGTTTCTCGAGCGCCTCGCGGAGCTCCGCGTACTGATGGCTCTCGACGGGATAGAGTCCCGCGAACACCATCGGCTTCAGTTCCTTGAACCCGGGGAACGGCTCGGTCGTTGGACGCGCGACCTCGGTGATCGTGTCGCCAAGCTTCGCGTCCGCGACCCGTTTGATGTTGCAGACGACGAAGCCGACTTCGCCGACGCTCAGCTCCTCGGCAGGAATCGCCTTCGGCGAGAACACGCCGAGATCGTCGATCTCGTATTCCTGCCCCAGGGCCATCAGCCGGATTTTCTGCTTCTTGCGGAGCACGCCGTCGATGACGCGAGCGACGATGACGACGCCGCGGTACGGGTCGAACCAGGAGTCGAAGATCAGCGCCTTCAGGGGAGCCTCGGGATCGCCGGCCGGCGGCGGCAGTCGATGAACAATCGCTTCGAGGATGTCCTTGACGCCGGTCCCTTCCTTCGCGCTCGCCAGAATCGCGGTGGAGCTGTCGAGGCCGATGATGTCCTCGATCTGGCGCTTGCACTCGTCGGGCTGCGCGCTCGGCAGGTCGATCTTGTTGATGACCGGGATGATGTCCAGGTTGTTCTCGACGGCGAGGTAGGCGTTGGCGAGCGTCTGCGCCTCGACGCCCTGCGAGGCGTCGACCAGCAGCAGCGCGCCTTCGCAGGCGGCCAGCGACCGGGTGACCTCGTAGCTGAAATCGACGTGGCCGGGCGTGTCGATCAGGTTGAGCACGTACTGCTCCCCGCTCGCCGCGGTGTAGTTCAACCGGACCGGGTGCGCCTTGATGGTGATGCCGCGCTCGCGCTCGAGATCCATGGCGTCGAGCACCTGCGCTTCCATCTCACGCGCCTGGAGCGCGCCGGTCAGCTCGAGAAAGCGGTCCGCCAGCGTCGACTTGCCGTGATCGATGTGCGCGATGATGGAGAAGTTGCGGATGTGGGCTGGGTCCATGCAGGTCGAACATGAAATTATAGCGTGCGAGCGCCAGGCGGACCTGAAGGTCCGCCTCTACGCCGTGTAGGGGCGGGTCTTCAGACCCGCCCAGCGCTACCGCTGGTCGAGCGGCACGAATCGCTGCGGATAGTCGGGACCGGTGTAGTCCGCGCGGGGACGAATCAACCGGTTGTTCGCGTACTGCTCCAGCACGTGCGCCGTCCACCCGGACATGCGGCTGACCGCGAAGATCGGCGTGTACAGATCGATGGGAATGCCGAGCGTGTAGTAGGTGGTCGCGGAATAGAAGTCCACGTTCGGGTTCAGCTTCTTCTCCGCCTTGACCAGCGCCTCGATCCGCTGCGAGATCTCGAACCACGCGGTGCTGCCGGCACGCCTGCCGAGCTCCTGCGACATCTGGCGCAGGTGCGTGGCGCGCGGATCCTCCGTGCGGTAGACGCGATGGCCGAAGCCGGGAATCTTCTCCTTGCGCGCGAACTTCGCGCGGATCGCCGCGTCCACGCGCTCGGGGCTCGCGTCCTGCCCGAGCTCGAGCAGCATCTTCATCACCTCGGCGTTCGCGCCGCCGTGCAGCGGCCCCTTCAGCGCCGCGATGCCCGCGACGACGGCCGAATAGATGTCGGTGAGCGTGGCGGCCGCCACGCGCGCGGCGAACGTCGAGGCGTTGAGCTCGTGGTCGGCGTGCAGGATGAGCGCGACGTCGAACGCGCGAATCGCGGTGGCGTTCGGCCGCTCGCCGGTGAGCATGTAGAGGAAATTCGCCGCCTGCGACAGTACCGGGTCGGGCGCGATCGGCCCGCCGCCCGCGCGCAGCCGTCCCCATGTCGCCACGACCGTCCCCGTCTGCGCGGTCAGCCGCACGGCCTTGCGGTACTGCGCCTGGGGCGAGGACTCGTCCGCCTCGGCGTCGTAGTGCGCGAGCGCGGACGTGATCGTCCGCAAGGCGTCCATGCCGTCCACTGGCGGCAGCGACCGCATCATCCGGACGATCGCCTCGGGCAGCGCGCGCGCCGCCGAGAACTGCGACTGCAGGTCGCCAAGCTCGCTGCGCGTCGGCAGCCGCCGATGCCACAGGAGGTAGCAGACCTCCTCGAAGGTGGCCGACTGCGCGAGGTCGTGAATGTCGTACCCGCAGTAGGCCAGCACCCCGCGCTCGCCGTCGAGATAGCAGATGGCGGACGACGTCGCGACAACGTCTTCGAGACCGCCCTTCGGTTTCTCAGCCTGCAACGGATTATCCTTCGTGAATTTCGCGAGCTTCGTGGTTTGCTTTTTCGTGAATTTCGCGACCTTCGTGGGTCGCCTGTCGGGATTCGACCTGCCGGAACCCGGCTTCGAGGTCGACGATGTCGGAATCGACCTTCGGGAGCTGCGGCTCCGGGTGACGGTACACGAGGCCGACGACGGCCCCGTAGATTCCGAACTCGCCGACGCGCGAGACCACTTCGAGCACGCCCAGGCGGACCGCGATCGGCTGCGTGACGAGGTTCCACACCGTCGCGAACCCGGCGACCATCAGCGCCACCACGAGCCCGAAACGGATGCCCTGCGCCACCTCCGAGCCTTCGTGGTCGCGTTCGTAGCCTTTCGCATACGCGAAGGCGAACGCGAGGCAGCCGAGCAGCTGGACCCCGAGGCCTATCGGGACGAGCGTCCGGACGTCCCCGGCGCGGCGGTACGCCCACGCGTTCGCATGATAGAGGCGCATCAGCCAGATGTCGTTGATGACGTAGCCGACGGCGATGGACGCGACCCAGACGGCAATGCCCGCGAGGACGACACGCGGGTAATTCATGGGGAAACTGTAATGCAAAATGCAAAATTCAAAATGCAAACCCTATGGGGTCCGAGACATCGGGGTGAAAGTCGTGGCGACATTCACCGCGATGCTGCCGACACTTCCGGTTTGCATTTTGAATTTTGAATTTTGAATTGACTACAGCTCTTCTTCTGTCGCCGGTTCCAGCACCACGCCATTGCCGGCGTACTGCTGGACGATGGACAGCAGCCCGGTGTAGAGGAAGCCGATCTGGAAGAGGACGAGGAACGGCACCGTCCCATAGATGCCGTTGGCGAGCGCGTAGAAGACGGTCGCGGTGAAGTAGAGGCCGAGGGCGAGCTCGATCATCGGCTGGATGAGAACAGTCTGGCGGTACTTCTTGCCGATCCATTCGTCGGCGCTCACCTCGATGTGGTACTTCGGCGTCCGCGCGAACTCGCTCTGCTTGTCGAAGAGCGCCTCGAAAACCGCCTTCGTGTTGTTGACCGTCAGGCCGATGCCGATCGACATCAGGAACGGCAGGTACTTCAGGCGCGTGATCCAGTCGTCGTGGAGCTCGCGCTGGCAGACCATGTAGAAGTTGGCCACCGACGCGGTCGCCGCGAAGAAGAGCGGCACGTCGATGAGCAGCATCTCGTACCAGCCCATGTTGTAGCGGATGACCATCGCCGGCGCCATCAGCACCGACAGGACGCACATCAGCGGGTAGTTGAAGTTCGCCGACAGGTGGAAGAACGCCTCCGCCTTGACGCCCAGCGGCAGGTTCGACCGGAGGATGTGCGGCAGCAGCTTGCGGCACGTCTGGATGGAGCCCTTCGCCCACCGGTGCTGCTGCGACTTGAAGGCGTTCATCTCCACCGGCACTTCGGCCGGCGCAATCAGGCCGGGCACGAAGACGAACCGCCAGCCGCGCAGCTGCGCGCGGTAGCTGAGGTCCAGGTCCTCGGTCAGCGTGTCGTGGTGCCAGCCGCCCGCATCGGCGATCGCCTCGCGCCGCCAGATGCCCGCCGTGCCGTTGAAGTTGAAGAAGAGTCCCGAGCGGTTCCGGCCGCCGTGCTCGAGCACGAAATGCGCGTCGAGCAGGATCGACTGCACCTTCGTCAGCAGCGAGTAGTCCTGGTTGATGTGCCCCCAGCGCGCCTGCACCATGGCGATCTGCGGATCGCTGAAGAAATGGATCGTGCGCTGCAGGAAGTCGGTGGTCGGGATGAAGTCGGCGTCGAAGATGGCGATGAACCGTCCCTTCGCCACCCTGAGCCCCGCGTCGAGCGCGCCCGCCTTGTAGCCGGTGCGATCGGCGCGATGCATGTACGTGATGTCGATCCCCTGCGCCGCGTTGCGGCGCACCGCGCGCTCCGCGATGCTCGTCGTCTCGTCGGTGGAGTCGTCCAGCACCTGGATCTCGAGCAGCTCGCGCGGATAATCGATCTGGCAGACCGCGTCGATCAGCCGGTCCGCGACGTACATCTCGTTGTAGATCGGCAGCTGGATGGTGACCGGCGGCAGCTCCGCGAGCGGCGCGCCCGGCACCGGCACCTTGTCCTTGTTCTTCATGTACAGATAGACCAGGTAGTACCGGTGCCACCCGTACACGGCGAGAATGACGAGAACGAAGAAATATGTGCCGAGGATCAGGGTTTCGCTGGGGGTCATAGGGCAGGAGCGGACGCGATACGCACGTTCAGTAATTATACGGATACGGTCGTGCAGCAGGAAGCCACCAAAATGTCGCCATGACCAGCTTGGAGCTACAACAACTGCTGGACGCGGTGCGAGCCGGAACGGTTGACTCGGCTGCCGCCGTGGATCGGATCTGCGCCGCGATGCGCGCGGCGCCGTTCGAGGATCTCGGTTTCGCGCGCGTCGATACACATCGAGAGCTGCGCCAGGGATTTCCCGAAGTCATACTCGGGCTTGGGAAGACACCGGCGCAGATTGCCGCAATTGCCGCTCGAATCATCGCGCGCGGACGGCCGCTGCTCGTCACGCGCGCGCAGCCGGAGGCGTTCGAGGCCGTGCGCGCGGTGGCGCCAGCCGTCCGCTATCACGCCGATGCGCGGGCGATTACGCTCGCGCAGGGCGAGGTCCCCCGCGGCCACGGGACGATCGTCATCGCCTGCGCCGGCACGTCCGACCTGCACGTCGCGGAAGAGGCGGCCGTGACCGCGGAGATCATGGGCAATCCGATCGACCGCCTCTACGACGTCGGTGTTGCCGGCATTCATCGCATCCTGAGCGAGCAGGCACGCATCCAGGGCGCGCGCGTCATCATCGTCGTCGCCGGGATGGAAGGCGCGCTGCCGAGCGTCGTCGCGGGTCTCGTCAGCGTGCCCGTCATCGCCGTGCCGACCAGCGTCGGCTACGGCGCCAGCTTCGGCGGCATCGCGGCGCTGCTCGGCATGCTCAACAGTTGCGCCAATGGCGTCGCCGTGGTGAACATCGACAACGGATTCGGCGCCGCGGCGATGGCCAGCCTGATCAACCACCTGTGAACGCCAACGTCCTTCGAGCCCTCGAGTTCGATCGCATCGTGGAGGCCGTCGCGGATCTCGCGGTCACGCCAACGGGTCACGAGGAGCTCCTCCAGCTGCACCCGTTGACGGATCCGGCGGCGGTGGCCTTCGCGCAGAAAGCGACGACCGAAGGGACGCGGTTTCTCGCCGACCATCCCGGGTTTCCGCTGCGTGCGCCATCCGACCTCGAGGCCATCATCGACGCGCTCGGCGTCGAAGGGCGCGCCCTGGAGGCGGGGCGCCTCGTCTCGTTAGCCGATTACCTCGAATCGATCGAGCATTCGCGCGCCGCGGTGAGACACGCGACGACCATGTTCCCGATCCTGAGAGAGCTGGTCGAGCGCATCGCGTCGTTCAAGGGCGAGATCGCGGACGTCCGGAAGAAGATCGACCCGTCCGGAGACGTCGCCGACAACGCCAGCCCGGCGCTCGCGAGCATCCGCGACCGGCTCCGCCGGCAGCGCGCGAAGCTGCGGACGACACTCGAGTCGTTCCTGCGGGGACGCGACACGTCCAAGTACCTGCAGGAGCAGGTCGTCACCGATCGCAACGGCCGCTACGTGCTCGTCGTCCGTGCCGAGCACCGGTCGGCGATTCCCGGCATCGTGCATGGCTCGTCCGCCAGCGGCGCCAGCCTCTTTCTCGAGCCGTTGACCACCGTCGAGGTCAACAACGACATCGTCGCGCTCGAGGAGCAGGAGGCGGAGGAAGTCCGTCGCATCCTGCTGGCGCTGACGGATCAGTTCCGGGGCAGGCCGGACGACCTGCGCCGGACGATTGACGTCGCGACCGCGCTCGACGTCATCCAGGCGCGCGCGCGGTTTTCGGGAAAACTGGGCGGTGTCGAGCCGGGACTCTCGACCGACGGGACGTTCGAGCTGCGAGGCGCACGGCACCCGTTGCTCGTTCCGGGAGCCGGGATCGGGGATCCGGACGCCGATCCCGTCCCCAACGACGTTCTCCTGATCCCGCCGACGCGGGTGATGCTCATCACGGGACCGAACACGGGCGGCAAGACGGTCGCCCTCAAGACCGCCGGCCTGCTCGCGCTGATGGCGCAGGCCGGCCTTCACGTGCCCGCCGAACACGGCTCGCGGCTGCCGGTGTTCCGTTGCGTCTTCGCGGACATCGGCGACGAGCAATCGATCTCCGCCAGCCTGAGCACCTTCTCCGCGCACATCACCAACGTCGTGTCGATGGACCAGCACCTCGATCTCCCGGCGCTGGTGCTGCTCGACGAAGTGGGCGCCGGGACCGATCCCGTCGAGGGCGGCGCGCTCGGCATCGCGGTGATCGACCATTTCCGCCGGCGCGGCGCGCACCTGATTGGGACGACACATTACGACGCGCTGAAGTCGTACGCGTCGACGACCGAAGGTGTCACGAGCGCGGGGTTCGGATTCGACCCGGAGTCGTTCGCGCCGACCTACAGGCTGATGTACGGCTCCCCCGGCCGCAGCCTGGCGATCGAAATCGCCGCGCGCCTGGGGATGCCGCGGTCGGTCGTTGCCGCCGCGCGTGACAACCTCACCGAGGAGCAGAAGCAGCTGGCCGACCATCTTGCGCGCGTGGACAAGGACCTGCGCGCGCTCGAGCAGGAACGGCGTCAGCTGTCGCAGCAGCGCGCCGCGGTCGCGGAGTCGGAAAAGAAGCTGCGTGGCCGCGAGGAGTCGGTCCGCGAGCGCGAGGAGACGTTCCGCCGCCGGCTCGACACGAAGCTCGACGATCAGCTGCGCGACGCGCGACGGCGGATCGACGAAGTCATCGAGGAGCTGAAGAACCGCGCGCCGAGGTTGGTGAACACCGGGGAGACCGGTGCCGCCCGGTCCGAAGCCCGCGCCGCCATTGATTCGATAGTAGGGCGGGTCGGACTCGACACCGGGGCCACATCGAGTACGACCCGGCGAGAAGCCGCCGAGGCCGCCGGTCCCATCGAGATTGGCACGCGCGTGGTGGTGGGAGGACTCGACCTCGAGGGAACCATCGTCGAATTGCGCGGCAACCAGGCCGAAATAGACGTGCGCGGCAAACGTATGCGCGCGAAACTGAAGGACCTGCGCGCCATTGGGGGATCGCCCCCACCCGCGACGGTGAGAGTGAACGTCGATCTGCAACCCCGCGAAGGATCGCTGTCAGAATTGAACGTGATCGGGCAGACGGTGGACGAAGCGATCACCCGCCTCGAGAAATTTCTTGATGAAACAACCGTGACGGATCAGCATACGATCCGTATCGTCCACGGCCACGGCACCGGGCAGCTTCGGCGCGCCATTGCCGCGTTTCTCAAAGATCACCCGCTCGTCGCCAGCTACAAGCTCGCCCCTCAGAACGAAGGCGGCGGCGGCGCAACCATCGTCGAACTGAAAGATTAGTGGCGCTCTTCCCGCAACGGCTCATAGACGACCTGAAGCACCAGGCCGACATCGTCGTCGTGATCCAGGACTACGTGTCGCTGAAGAAGACCGGCGCCACCTACAAGGGGCTCTGCCCGTTTCACGGTGAGAAGACGCCGTCGTTTCACGTCCACCGCGACAAGGGGTTCTTTCACTGTTTCGGCTGTGGCGCCGGCGGCGACGTCTTCAAGTTCCTCGAGCTGCACGAGAAGGTTGGCTTTGCCGATTCGGTGAAGCTGCTCGCACAGCGCTTCGGCGTCGCGCTGCCCGAGATGGAGGAGACCGACGAGCAGCGCACCAACGCCGCGGAGCGCGAAACGCTGCTGAACGTCCACGAGGCCGCGGCCGCGTGGTTCCGCGAGCAGCTCGCGGGCCAGGCGGGCGCGCGCATCCGAAGGCAGATCGACGCGCGCGGCATCACCGACGCCACCGGCCAGGCGCTCGGGCTCGGCTTTGCGCCCAGCAGCCGCGACGCGTTGAAGACGGCGCTGCTCGCCAATGGCTTCTCGCAGGGCGTCCTGCTGCGCGCCGGCCTGATCGTCCA
>Ga0137418_10000468_pt1 | contig 35895 bp, 25 predicted proteins | sample CZODoug3_1_2_16f_FD_122242 | JGI IMG/M metagenome (GOLD analysis project Ga0137418, IMG submission 122242) | Vadose zone soil fungal communities from Angelo Coast Range Reserve, California, USA - CZODoug3_1_2_16fungal (Hybrid Assembly) | ecosystem: Environmental > Terrestrial > Soil > Vadose... | reverse complement strand
ATTCCGACGACGCTGTCGGCGAAGCCACGGCCCGAGTACACCGTGCCGGATCAACCGGGCACCGTCTACGCGACCATCACGGATCCCGAGGCCACGGCCACCAGGATCGACATCTCCGCGCGGATGGCGGCCCGCCGCTTCGCGACCATCGGCGAGTACCGCCGGTCGATCGTCGAGCGCCTGTTCAGCGCGATGATGTCCGCCCGCCTGGACGAGGTTGTGAGCTCGCCGAACGCGCCGTTCCTGCGCGCCGAGACCGATCGCGGCCTCTTCGTCCGGACGGCGGAGGTGACGTCGCTCGTGGCGCTCGTGCCTCCAGGCGGCGTCGAGCGCGGGCTGAGCGCGCTCTTCACGGAAATCAACCGCGCCGCGCGCTTCGGCTTTACCGCGACCGAGTTCAATCGCGAGAAGCTGAACACCCAGCGCTACCTGCAGAGCGCGGTCACCGAGAAGGACAAGAGTCCGTCCGGCCCGCTCGCCGACGAGTTCGTGCGCAACTTCATCCACGCCGAGCCGATTCCCGGCATCGTCTACGAATTCGGCCTCAGCCAGCGGTTCACGCCGGAGATCACGCTCGCCGAGGTGAACGCGCTGGCGAAGGAATGGGTGCCGGATCGCAACCGGCTCGTCGTCGTCAGTGCGCCCGAGGCCGATCGGGCGACGCTGCCGACCGACGCGCGGATCACGGCGGTGATCAAGGCCGCGGAGACGGCGACGACGACCGCGTACGTCGACACGGTCTCGACGCAGCCGCTGCTCGCCCGGATGCCGGCCGCGGGCGCGGTCGCGAGGACGACCATGAACGACGCGCTCGGGATTACCGAGTGGCAGCTGGCCAACGGCGCGCGCGTCGTGCTGAAGCCGACGACCTACAAGCAGGACGAGATCCTGTTCCGCGCCATCAGCCCGGGCGGCACCTCGCTCGCGAGCGACGCGGACTTCATTCCCGCCGCGACGGCGGCCGATGTCGTCGAACAGGGAGGCGTGGGCGCGTTCCGCAACATCGACCTGGAGAAGGTCCTGGCGGGCACGACGGCGGCCGTGCGCGCCGACATCGGCGCGACCGAGGAAGGGCTCGGCGGCGGATCGTCGAGCAAGGATCTCGAGACGATGTTCCAGCTGATCTACCTTCGGTTCACGGCGCCGCGCGCGGATCCGGTCGCCTTCGGCGTGCTGAAGGATCAGATCAAGGTGGCGGTCGCGAACCAGCGCTCGATGCCCGAGGCCGTGTTCGACGAGGCCGTGAGCGCCGCGCTGACGCAGAACCATCCGCGCGCGCAGCCGCTGACGGTGGCGCGCGTCGACCAGATGAATCTCGACAAGTCGCTGGCGTTCTACAAGGACCGCTTCGCCGACGCGAGCGATTTCGTCTTCGTGTTCGTCGGCAGCTTCGATGTCGCGAAGATGAAGCCGCTCGTCGAGCGCTACATCGGCAGCCTGCCGTCGCTGCGCCGCAACGAGATGGTGAAGGACGTCGGCATGCATCCGCCGTCCGACGTCGTCGACAGGCAGGTGACGGCCGGCATCGAGCCGCGCAGCCAGGTGAGCATCGTCTTCAGCGGGCCGTTCCAGGACGACGAGGAGCATCGCGTGATTGCCAGCGCGATGGCCGACACGCTCGGCGGCAACCTGCAGCGGACGCTGCGCGAGGACCTCGGCGGCACCTACGGCGTCAGCGTCGAGCCGAGCTACCAGAAGCGGCCCACGCAGGAATACCGGTTCACGATCAACTTCTCCTGCGACCCGGCGCGCACGGATGACCTGGTCGCGGCCGCGTTCCGGGTGATCGACCAGTTCAAGGCGTTCGGCCCGAGCCCGAGCCAGGCGGTCGACGCGCGCGCGGGGCTCGCGCGCGACTTCGAGACCAACAGCGAGCGGAACGACTACCTCCTGAACCGCATCCTGTTCAAGTACGAATACGGCGAGGACGTGAAGGACGTGTTCGACATGCGGCCGTACTACGATCAGGTCACGGTGGCCGCGATGCGCGATGCCGCGCGCATGTACCTGAACACGAATCGCTACGTCAAGGTGACGCTGCTGCCGCAAACGAGATGACCCCCGAGGTAATCGAGCCTGGCGTCAAGGTGCGTCTGCCGCTCGTCGTCAACGGCGAGCGGGTCGAGACGCTGGTCGACGGGTACAAGACGCTCCTTGAAGTGCTGCGCGAAGACCTCCAGCTGACCGGGACCAAGCACGGGTGCGAGCTCGGGGAATGCGGCGCGTGCGCCGTGCTGGTCGACGGCGAGCCGACCTTGTCGTGCCTGCTCCTCGCCCTCGAGTGCCCAGGGCGCGACGTCGTCACCGTCGAAGGGCTGGTGTCGGACGGACGCCTCCATCCGTTGCAGGATGCGTTTGCGGATCTCGGCGCCGCCCAGTGTGGCTACTGCACGCCGGGCATCCTGGTCACCGCGAAGGCATTGCTCGATCGCGAGCCGCACCCGACCCGCGAGCGCATCCGCGAGGCGCTGTCGGGCAACCTGTGCCGGTGCACGGGGTACCTCCAGATCATCGAGGCCGTCGAAGCGGCGGCGGCCGCGACCCCGCGCGCGACACGAGGGCAGGCCCGGTGAGCGACGGCTCGCTGAAGGTGATTGGCGAGCCGCGGCGGCGCGTGGACGGCCGCGCAAAGGTCACCGGTCAAACCCGCTTCGCCGACGACATCGTCTTGCCGCGGATGCTGCACTGCAAGCTGCTGCGCTCCGCGCTTCCGCACGCCCGCATCGTGAGCGTCGATACCACGAAGGCCGAAGCGCTCGACGGCGTTCACCTCGTGCTGACCGGCGATGCATTTCCGATTGCGTACGGCGTGCTGCCGGTCAGCCACGACGAGCATGCCCTCTGTCGGGACAAGGTCCGCTTCGTCGGGGATCCGGTGGCCGCCGTGATCGCGGTGGACGAGGCGACCGCGTCCGAAGCGACCCGGCTCGTTCACGTCGAGTACGAACCGCTGCGGACGTTTGCGGAGCCGGAGGACAGCCTCGCGCATCCCGAGCCGCGCATCCACGAGTACGGCGACGAGGGGAACATCCACAAGCTCGTGTCGCTGCAGTTCGGCGACGTCGACGCGGCGCTCGCGGCAGCGGACCACGTGTTCGACGACACGTTCTTCTTCGAGGGCAGCACGCACCTCCCCATCGAGCAGCATGCCGCGGTCGGGCTCAAGGATCCGGACGGCAAGCTGGTCGTCTACTCGAGCACGCAGACGCCCCACTACGTGCACCGCGCGCTGGCGAAGTCGCTGGCGATGCCGGCGGCGCACATCCGGGTGATCGCGACGCCGAACGGCGGCGGCTTCGGCGGCAAGAGCGATCCGTTCAACCACGAGATCGTGGTCGCGAAGGCGGCGTTGCTGCTCGACCGGCCGGTGAAGATCTGCCTGACGAGGGAAGAGGTCTTCTATTGCCATCGCGGACGGCACCCGGTGCTGATGCGATTTCGCACGGGCGTCCGGAAGGACGGCACGCTGGCGGGCGTCGATCTGCAGACGCTGCTCGACGGCGGCGCGTACGGCTCGTACGGGGTGGCCAGCACGTTCTACACGGGCGCGCTGCAGACGGTGACATACGACATCCCGCGCTACCGCTTTCGCGGCTGCCGCGTCTTCACGAACAAGCCGCCGTGCGGACCGAAGCGCGGCCACGGCACGCCGCAGGCGCGCTTCGGCCAGGAAGTGCAGCTGGACAAGATTGCCGAGCGCCTCGACGTCGATCCGGCGGACTTCCGCCTCCGCATCGTCGCGCCGCCCGACAGCCTGACCGCGAACTACCTGCGCATCGGCACCATCGCGCTCGCCGACTGCATCCACAGCGTGGTGCGCCAGTCCGACTGGAAGAACAGGTTCCGCAAGCTGCCCCGCGGCCGCGGTGTCGGCCTCGCGTGCTCGTCGTACCTGTCGGGCGCGGGCCTTCCGATCAACTGGAACGATTTGCCGCACTCGGGCGTGCAGCTCAAGCTCGATCGCAGCGGCGGCGTCACGGCGTTCAGCGGCGCCACCGAGATTGGCCAGGGATCCGACGATGTGCTGGTGGCCTGCGTCGCGGAGGTGCTCGGCATCGATCCGTTCGACGTCCGCGCCGTGACCGGCGACACCGACCTGACTCCCGTCGATCTCGGCTCGTACTCGAGCCGCGTCACGCTGATGATGGGCAACGCCGCGGTCGAGGCCGCGACGCGCGCGCGCGACCTGATCGCCGGTGCCGTGTCGCGGCGGCTTGACGTGCCACCTGAGCGACTGACGTTTGCCGAGCGGCGTGTCTTCGACGCGTCGAATCCGTCGACGGGCGTCTCGTTCCAGGAAGCGGTCTGCATCGCCGAGGCGCAGTTCGGCACGCTCGGCACCACCGGCTCGTACACGCCGCCGAAACCCGCCGCACAGTTCAAGGGTGGAGGCGTCGGACCGTCGCCCACGTATTCGTACACCGCGGCGGTCGTCGAAGTCGACGTCGATCCTGAAACGGGATGGATTCGCGTGCCGCGTGTCTGGATTGCGCACGACATCGGCCGCGCGCTGAACCCGACGCTCGTGCGAGGGCAGGTCGAGGGCAGCGTCTACATGGGCCTCGGCGAGGCGCTGATGGAAGAGCAGGCGTTCAGGCGGCTGCCGCCGCGCCTGTCGAACGCGCTCGTCCACAAGTTCCCCTCGATCCTCGAATACAAGAGCCCGACGACGCTCGACATGCCGGAGATCTTCACGGATCTGATCGAGCACCCCGACGCGGCGGGACCGTTCGGCGCGAAGGAGGTCGGGCAGGGACCGCTGCTGCCGATCATGCCGGCGGTGGCCAACGCCGTGTACGACGCTGTCGGCGTGCGCATCGACGAGGTCCCGATCACGCCGCAGAAGATCGTCAAGGCGCTGCAGGCGAAAGCCGCCGGACGCGATGCGCGGTACGGGCCCGCGGCGTTCCCGCAGATCCGATGGCCGGAACCGCTGCTCGTGGCCCCGCCTTGGGAAGGCGGCGACGGCCGCGCCAGCAACGAGCCGTCGCGGAAGAAACGGAAGGCCGAAGCCGGGATCGAAGGTACCGCAGGCGTGCGCGCATGATGCGGCTGCCGCGCTTCCGCTTCGTCGCGCCGCGGACGGTCGAGGAAGCCGCGGCGGCGCTGGCCGACGCTCCACTCGACACGATGCTGCTTGCCGGCGGGACCGACCTGCTGCCGAACATGAAGCGGCGTCAGCAGGTGCCGCGGACGCTCGTCAGCCTTCGGCACGTGGACGCGCTCCACGCCCTTGCCCCGAGCGAGCGTGCGAGTCGAAGGGTCGGCAACGGAGCCGGTCTCACGATCGGTGCGGCCGTGACGCTGACGGAGCTCGTTCGCAGTCGAGAGGTCAGGCACACGTGCGCCGGGCTCTGGCAGGCGGCCGCGCAGGTGGCCACGCCGCACCTCCGGAACATGGGAACCATCGGCGGCAACTTGTGTCTCGATACCAGGTGCACGTACTACGACCAGACCTACGAGTGGCGGCAGGCGATCGGCTTCTGCATGAAGAAGGCCGGCGACATCTGCTGGGTGGCGACGTCGAGCCCTCGCTGCCTCGCCGTGTCGTCCACCGACACGGCGCCGATGCTGCAGGCGCTCGGAGCAACCGTGCGGCTGGTCAGCGCCGCAGGCGAGCGGAGCATCGCGGTCGCCGATCTCTTCGCCAACGACGGCATGTACTACCTGACGCGCCGCCCCGACGAAATCCTCACGCGGATCCACGTGCCCGATCAGACCGGCTGGCGCAGCGCCTACTGGAAGCTGCGCCGGCGCGGCTCGTTCGACTTCCCGGTTGCCTCGGCGGCGGTGGCGGCGCGCATCGATGGCGCGCGCGTGCTCGAGGCGCGCGTGGTGCTGGGGGCGGTCGCGTCGCGCCCGCTCGCGTCTGCCGGCGCGGAAACGATCCTTCGCGACGTGGACCTGACCGACGACGTCATCGCGTCGGCCGCGGGCGCCGCGTACGAGATCGCCAAGCCGATGGATAACACCGATTTCGAGCTGGTGTGGCGAAAGCGGATGGTTCGGACGCTCGTCACCTGCGCGTTGCGCGAGCTGCGCGGCGACGACGTGACCGCCCTTCGGGTGAGCCTGGCCCGCCAGGAGCTGCTTCAGCCGATCGCTGGTTGAGCGCCTTCACCGGCGGACGTCATCGCCAGCTCGATGGCCCGAGGCGCTGGTATCGTCCGCGGCGCTCAGGCGTGGCTGGTCACGAGCTCGGGACCGTCCGAGCCGTCGCCATCTGCCACCATCCGCGGCAGGGTGACCACGAACAGCGCGCCCTGCCTGGGGCCGTTGCTGTACGCCTCGATATGGCCTCGATGCAGCCGCACGAGGTCCCGCACGATGGCGAGGCCCATCCCGAGGCCGCTGTGCCAACGCGTCGTCGACGAATCGGCCTGGCGGAACCGTTCGAAGACGTGCGGCAGGAAGTCCGCCGAAATGCCGACGCCGGTATCGTGCACGAAGATCCGGACGTTCTGGGGGTCGGCTTCGATATTCACCCAGACGGCGCCGCCGGCGGGCGTGAACTTCACGCCGTTCGACACGAGGTTCGTGACGATCTGCGCGAACCGTCCCGGGTCCGCGACGATCATCGGGTCCTCGCCCTTTCCGGCTTCGACGCCGTGCAGCGTCACACCCTTCGCGTCCGCGTCGGGACGCAGCGAATCGACGACCGCCGTGGTTGCCGCCACCACGGACAGCGGCCGCTTCTCCAGCCGCATCTTGCCCATCATGATGCGCGACATCTCGAGGAGATCGTCGATGAGCTGCGCCTGCGACCGGGCGTTCCGCTCGACGATGTCGAGCGCGTGCGCGCGCCGATCGTCGCGGACGCTGCCGTTGCGCAGCATCTGCAGCCAGCCGAGCATCGCGTTCAGCGGCGTCCGCAGCTCGTGGGACAGGACCGCGAGGAATTCGTCCTTGGCGCGATCCGTCGCGTGCAGTTCGGCCGCGTGCATTTCGGCCGTGTGCCACGCGCGCACCTGCGCGCGCATCAGCGCGAAGAGCAGCAGCGAGAGCAGCCCGCCGGCGGCGAGGATGCGCCGCGCCTCGGGCGGCAGCACGGCGGACCGCCCCTCGCGGGCGCTCGCAACGACGAGCCATTCGCGGCCGGCGATGAGGACGCCCGCCGTGGATCGCCGCGTCGCGGGCGGCTCGCCCGACGACACCAGCAGCGCATCGGCGGAGGTCGTGCTGTCGTAGATCGCCATCGCCAGCCCACGTGACGCCGCCGCGGCCATGCTCTCCCCGAACATCGTTTCCGGGTTCAGGCGGCTGAAGACGAATCCAACCAGCGCCCCCCTCCGCTGCTCGACCGTCGCCACCGGCGCGCCGCGCTGGTACACCGGCAGATACAGGATCAATTCCCGCCGCGCGTCGCCGAACAGCGGCGCCGTATCGATCAGCCCGGTGACGGCGGCCGCGTTCGCATCGCGGGCGCGGTCCATGGCGGCCTGCTGCTCCGGTTCGGACGCCAGGTCGAACCCGATGACTGACGCGTTGCCGTTGCCGTCGACACGCGGGTCCATCAGGATGACGGGGTAGTAGACAGGGCGCGGCCCATCGGGCCGGATCGCGAGATCGACGCCGTCGAGCGACGCGGTACGAACGAAGTCCCGCAGGCCGCGGCGCGCGACGCGCGGCGCAAAGCCGATTCCGTTCAGCCCCGGGTAGCGCGTCGGCAACTGCAGCTCCGAGACGAACGCGCGGAACTCGGTGAAGTTGATCTCGGGGCTGACGGCGAGCAGTGCCGCCGCGGCGTGCGTCACCCCCACCACGGCGTCGAATTGCGCCTGGACGAGCCGCTGGACCGCGAGCGTGTCCGCGCGGAACGTGCTGGCGGCCGCCGCCTCCTCGCGCGCCGCGAGGTTGACGACGGCTGCCGTCGTCACCGCGCAGCCGAGCAGGAGCACGGCCAGCGGGACCCACTGGTGCCGATGCGCGATCCGGCGAACGGGCGTACGAACACTGAATTTCATAGCTGACTGAACCCATGCGCTGACTGAAGCGACGCTCTCGGGCAGGGGAGATCGCCTGAACAGCAGAGCTGGCCGAACCGGGATTTAGGAGGGGTCGTACCGGTTATCGGACTCAGCGCGAGGGGCAACACCCGTCGAGCTCAGCGATATGCGGCATCTTACTGCCAGAGGCGACGAAACGACAGCCGCCTCTTCGCCGAGCGGAAGTCGTCTGCGTTCGAGCCGTCGACGGGTGTGAGGCCCGCCCCGATCGAAGTCCCGCACCGCGATCACGCGACGCATGCGGCCTCTCGTCGATCGACGATCATCGGAGCCGCCGGAAGATGTTCAGCGCTTCGGCGGTTGTGACGATTGGCGACGGCGTGATGCCGGGCGCGCGTCGACGCAGATTTTGTAATTACAGATTTGATGGGCAACACCATGCAGCCAGTTGGTCCAGAATGCGCATGACGTCGAGGTCTGAGGCCGCGATCACGGGTTTTCTCGCGGCGCGACGTGCGGCGGGTCCGTTCCGGCTCGGAGAAAAGTCTCCCGCGCGCGGCACTTCGTTTATGCAGAAGATCAACTGGAAGCTGATCGCATTCTGGGCGGTGCTCTGGTGGTGCATCTACTCGGCGCCCACCGAGGGGTGGCTCTCGACGATTCTGATGTCGAGCTCCGGCACCGCAAGCCAGGCTGACAACTTCTAAGCGCGCGGGTTCCCTCGCCGCGCGGGCCGCGGGCGTGTCCGCACCGCGGCCCCGTCGTCGCAGCGTCAGAACGTGCTGGCGCCCTTCACGTACTTCTTGAGCGTCTCCGTGCTCACTTCCGCGCCGTAGACATTCCCGCGCGCGTCGATGGCGACGCCCTCGACGCCGGCGTTGTTGTTCTTCTCGGGGTCGGGCTCGGCGAACGGAATCAGCGCGGTGACCTTGCCGTCTTTCGCGCTGCCGACGCGAATGCCTCGCGTGTAGCCGGGGTTCTGCTTGGCGTTCGACTGCGAGTCGGCGACGATCATGTTGTCGTTGCGATCGATGTAGATGCCGCTCGGCCTTCCGAACTGCTTCCACTGGTCGAGGAACTTCCCGTCCTGATCGAAGATCTGCACGCGGCTGTTGCTGCGGTCGGCGACGAAGATGCGCCCGCGCGAGTCGATCGCGATGCTGTGCGGCGTGTCGAACTCGCCGGGTCCCGATCCCCGCCGGCCCCACGCCTTGATGAACTTCCCGTCCTTCGAGAACTTCATGATGCGGTTGACGGGAACGTCCGCGATGTGACCGTCGGCTACGAAGATGTCGCCGTTCTGCGCGATGGCGACGTCACACGGCCCGCTGAAGACGTCGGTGCCGGCGCCCGCCACACCCGCCTTGCCGAGCGTCATCAGGAGTTTCCCGTCGGGGCTGAACTTCAGGACCTGGTTGCCCTTGCCGTCCTTGATCTGCGCGTCGGTCACCCACACGTTCCCGGCGCGATCGATGGTCATGCCGTGCGCATTCACGATCTGTCCCTGCCCGAAGCTCTTCACGATCTTCCCGGACGGATCGAAGCGGAGAATCGGCGGATCGGATCGATGAAAGACCCACATGTCGCCGTTCGACGCGGGGTCGACCGAGATCACGCCGGCCCATTTCACGCCGGCAGGCAGCTTCGCCCAGCTCGTATCCTCGCGAAAAGGATTCGGTACGTTGCCGCCCTGGGCGGCGATAGTCGCCGCGGCGGCGACGACCAGGACGGCTCCGACGACGATCGACCTCACGGGGCGTGGATGTGACATACGGCCCTCCTCAGAAATACGGTTGTCTAGGCTTTGTGCACTCCCGTCACGACGCCGACGAGGAAGTCGAGCCGAATCCGCTCGCCTTCCTCGAGTCCCGGTCCGAGCGCTTCGCTGCCGACGCGCGCGACGCGCATGTGTTCCTCCGGGTCGTCGGCGAACGTGTAGTGGACGTCGTACGACAGCTGTCCATGGATGCTGATCGGCTGTACCTTGAAGAGGATAGCGTCGCGGGAACCTTTGAGCATGGTTGGCGCCTGTAAGGTATCAGGTGTCAGGTGTCAGGTGTCAGGTATCAGTCAAGGTCCAGGCATCAGGTCAAACGGGAGCGAAGGCTGTGCGTTTTCGGGCCGAGGCCGAACAGCCTGATTCTCCGACAGATTGTGCACGCTGACGCCCAGCAATCGAACCGGCTGCCTGCCCGCATCCGTCTTGTCGAGCAGCGCGATCGCGCGGCGGACGATGTTCTCTTCATCGCGTGTCGCGGGCTCCGTGTGGCTCCGCGTGATGGTCGTGAAGTCGTGATAGCGGACCTTGATCGTCACGGTCCGCGCGTACAGGGCGTGCCTCGTCAGCCACGAGGCGGCGTCGCGCCCCATCGCGGCGATCTCGTCGCGGATGTCGGCGATGTCGCTGAGATCGTGCGCGAAGGTGTTCTCGCTGCCCGACGACTTCGGCTCGTGCTCGGCGACCACGGCGCGATCGTCTTCTCCGCGCGCGAGCTGCTGCAGCCACTCGGCCAGCGAGCCGACCGTGTCGTGCAGCAGCGCCGGATCGGCCGCGCGCACGTCGATCAGCTTCTCGATGCCCTGCGCGCGCAGCTTCTTCGCCGTGACCGGGCCGACGCCCCAGAGCGCATCGACCGGCAGCCCTTGCAGGAACGATTCGACGCGTTCCGGCGCGATCACCGTCAGCCCGTCCGGCTTCTTCCAGCCTGACGCGATCTTCGCGAGGAACTTGTTCGGCGCGACGCCCGCCGACGCCGTGAGCCCGGTCGCCGCGCGAATCGCCTCCTTCAGCCGCCGCGCCACGTTCATCCCGAGCGGCTCGTTCCACGCGTTCTCCGTGACGTCGAGATACGCCTCGTCGAGCGACATGGGCTCGACCAGCGGGGTGATCGATCGGAAGAGCGCGAACACCTCCTGCGAGACCGCGCGGTACTTGGTGAAGTCGGGGTGGACGATGACCAGCGACGGGCAGAGGCGGACCGCCCTCGACATCGGGATCGCGGAGTGGACGCCGAAGGTGCGCGCCTCGTAGCTGGCCGCCGCGACGACGCCGCGCTTGTCGGGGTCGCCGCCGACGGCGACGGGGACCCCGCGCAGGGAGGGGTCGTCGCGCTGCTCGACCGACGCGTAGAACGCATCCATATCGACGTGCAGAATGCGTCGTCGCGGCGGGTCCGGAAGGACCCGCCCTACCTCCGAAAGGACCCGGCCTCCAGGCTCCGTCATGCGTCTTACACTCCAGTGGCGCCGAAGCCGCCGCGGGTGACCTCGCGGAGGTCACTCACTTCCTGCCAGCTCACGCGGGGCGCGGGGAGCACGATGCCCTGGGCCAGGCGATCACCCCGCTTCACCTGCACTTCGGCGCCACTGATGTTGAGCAGCTGGATCTTGACCTCGTCATTTGGGCCGCAATAGTCGGGATCCAGCACGCCCACCCCGTTGGCGACGATCAATCCGCGCTTGAGCGGGGTGCTGCTTCGAGCAAAAATGGCAAGGAAAAATCCGGACGGGACCTCGATGACGAGGCCCGTCGGAACGAGCGCGATCTGCCCGGGCGCCAGCCTCACATCCTGTGACGCGGCCAGGTCGAAGCCGGCCGCTGCCTCGGTTGCGTACGTTGGGAGGGAAATAGTGGAGTCCAGCCGTCTGATCTTGAGGCGCATCGTCGCTGCAGCATACGCGATCGCGCTCGTCCTGCTCGTCGCCGCCGCGCCGGCCTCGCCGCAATCGACGCAGTCGATGTCGGCGCCCGTCGACGATGCTCGGGGCGTCCCGAGCGCGAGTCGAGGGACGAAGCTGCCGCTCGACCCGGCCATCCACGTCGGCAAGCTGCCGAACGGCATCACCTACCTGCTCCGCCAGAACGACCGGCCGGCCAAACGGGTGTCGCTGCGGGTGGCGGTGAAGGCCGGCTCCATAGACGAGGCCGACGACCAGCGCGGGCTCGCGCACATGCTCGAGCACATGGCGTTCAACGGGACGACGCACTTCAAGCCGGGCGAGCTGGTGGCCTACTTCGAATCGGTCGGCGTCTCGTTCGGTCCGCATGTCAATGCGTATACAAGCTACGACGAGACCGTCTACATGCTCGACGTGCCGACCGACCGCGCGGGCGCGCTCGATCGCGGCCTGCAGGCGCTCGCCGACTTCGCGGGCGGCATGAGCCTCGAGGACAAGGAGATCGACAAGGAGCGCGGCGTCGTGCTCGAGGAGTGGCGCCAGCGTCTCGGCGTCGCGTCGCGGCTGCAGGGGATCACCGATCGCGCGGTGTACGGCGCGTCCAGGTATGCCGAGCGCCTGCCGATCGGATTGCCCGACACGATTCAGAAGGCGCCCTACCAGCGTGTCCGCGACTTCTACCGGCAGAACTACACGGCCGACCGGATTGGCGTCGTGGTCGCCGGCGATCTGGACGCCGCGAAGGCGGAGGCGCTGGTTCGTCAGTACTTCGGGGTGATCCCCGCGAGGAAATCGGCGAAGCGGCCGGTATATCCCGTGCCGCCGCACAAGGACACGCGCGTCGCGGTCGCGACCGATCCCGAGGCGCAGTCCTCGTCGGTCTCCGTGTTCCACACGCGCCCGCTGCGGAAGTCGCTGACGGTCGGCGACTACCGGCGCGACCTGGTGCGCAGCCTCTTCGAGTCGATGCTCAACGCCCGCCTCGGTGAGATCGCGAGACGGCCCGACGCGCCGTTCCTCGGCGCGTCCGCCGGCGACGACACGCTCGGCCGTACCGTGGAGGCGTTCGGCGTGTCCGCGCGCGTCAACGAAGGCGGCATCCCGAAGGGGATCGACGCGCTCGAGCAGGAGCTGGCGCGCGTGCGGCAGTTCGGCTTCGGCGACGCGGAGCTCGACCGCGTGAAGAAGGCGACGATCGCCTCGTACGAGCGGGCGTACAACGAGCGCGACAAGTCCGAGACTCCCGGCTACGCCTCCGAGCTCGTGGCGCTCTTTCTCAACGACGTCCCGGCGCCGGGCATCGCCACGGAATACGACCTGGCGAAGCGGTTCGTCCCGACCATCACGACCACGGAGACGGCCGCGCTGGCGCGCGAGCTGGTGACCGAGACCAACCGCGTGGTGATTGCGGTCGCGCCGGAGAAGAAAGGCGTGACGCCGCCGGCCGAGGCCGCGGTGCGCGAGGCGTTGCGGTTGGGTGCGGCGGCCACGCTCACCGCGTGGCGCGACGAGTCGAACGGCAAGGTCCTGATGCCGGACACGCCGACGCGGGGCACGATCACCGCGCGGCGGCAGATTCCGGAGATCGGTGTCACGATTCTCACGCTGTCCAACGGCGTGCAGGTCTGGTTGAAGCCGACCGACTTCAAGAACGATCAGGTCGTCTTCACCGCGTACGCGAAGGGCGGCACGACGAACGTGCCCGAAGCGGAGTACCGCAACGCGTCGCTGATGACCGGCCTGGTCGGTATCTCGGGCGTCGGCGGGCTCTCGCCCGTCGATCTCGGGAAGATGCTCTCGGGCCAGATCGCCAACGCCTCGCTCTCGATGGGCTCGTACACGCACGGCCTGTCCGGCGGCAGCACGCCGAAGGACCTCGAAACCGCGCTCCAGCTCATGTACCTGTCGTTCACGGCCGCCAATCACGATCCCGCGGCCTTCGAGCTGATGAAGCGGCGGCTGCGCGCCAACCTCGAGAACCAGGCGCAGAGCCCGGGGGCGGTCTTCGGCGAGCGCGTGCGCCTGGTCAACACCTCGAACAACTACATGTCGCGGTCGATGAAGCTCGAGGACGTCGACGCGCTCGACCAGGCGAAGATGGAGGCGTTCTACAAGTCGCAATATGCCAACGCCGCCGATTTCACCTTCTTCTTCGTCGGCGCGTTCGACGTGGACAAGATCGCCCCGCTGCTCGAGACCTACGTCGGCTCGCTGCCGTCGCAGGGGAAACCCTCGTCGGCCTACACCACCGAACGGCTGCAGTTCCCGACGGGCGTGAAGAAGGAAGTCGTGAACAAGGGGCAGGAGCCGAAGGCGCAGACCGTCATCACGTTCTACGCGGATACCGCGCTGAACGAGCTCGAGATGCACCGGCTGCGTGCCGCGACGGCCATCCTCGAGCGTCACCTCAGGGATCAGCTTCGCGAGGAGCTGGGCGGCACCTACAGCGTCGGCGTCGACTACTCCAACACGCTGCCGCAGCCCGGGTACGGCACGACGAGCGTCGCGTTCGGCAGCGCGCCCGACCGTGTCGACACCCTCGTCTCGACCGTGATGACCGAGCTCGATCGCATGCGCCGCGAAGGGCCGACCGCCGACGACGTGCAGAAGGTGAAGGAGACGGAGAAGGAAGGCCTCGAGACGTCGTTCAAGCAGAACGGCTTCTGGCTCGGCGCCATGCAGACCGCGCAGATGCTCGGCTGGGATCCGGTCAGCATCGTCCACCGCACCGAGCGCACGGATTCGCTGACGGCCGAGAACATCCACGAGGCGTTCCGCAAGTACTTCCCGGCGGATCGTTACACGCAGATGACGCTGCTGCCCGAGAAGACGGCTTCGTCGCAGTAACGAGCCACGGAGACACGCACGCACGGAGAATTTCTCGAAGAACGCCGCGATATACTGAGCGGTCTCAGTCACACGGATCCCGGATCCCCGATCCCGGATCCCTACCGGTGCCATGCAATACATCTACACAATGAAGGGGCTCGGGAAGGTCCACCCTCCCGACGCCGTCGTTCTCAAAGACATCTGGCTGTCGTTTTTTCCCGGCGCGAAAATTGGCGTGCTCGGGTTGAACGGCGCGGGCAAGAGCTCGCTGCTGAAGATCATGGCAGGCGAGGATCACGAATTCATCGGCGAGGCGTTTCCGGCCGACGGCATCACCGTCGGCTTCCTGCAGCAGGAGCCGAGGCTCGATTCGAGCAAGGACGTCAAGGGCAACGTCGAGGAAGGGGTCGCCGAGATCAAGGCGCTGCTCGATCGCTACGACGAGCTGAACATGAAGCTCGGCGAGGACATGTCGCCCGAGGCGATGGACAAGCTCCTCGAGGAGCAGGGGCGCCTGCAGGACCGCATCGACGCCGTGAATGCGTGGGACATCGACTCGCAGCTCGAGCTTGCGATGGATGCGCTCCGCTGCCCGCCGTCCGACGCGGACGTCTCGACGCTCTCGGGCGGCGAGCGGCGCCGTGTCGCGCTGTGCCGGCTGCTGCTCAAGTCGCCGGACCTGCTCCTGCTCGACGAGCCGACCAACCATCTCGACGCGGAGTCGGTCGCGTGGCTCGAGCGCTTCCTGAAGGAATACAAGGGAACGGTCGTCGCCGTCACGCACGACCGCTACTTCCTCGACAACGCCGCCGAGTGGATTCTCGAGCTCGATCGTGGCTCCGGCATCCCCTGGAAGGGAAACTACTCGTCGTGGCTGGATCAGAAGCAGCAGCGGCTCGCGCAGGAAGAAAAGAGCGAGAGCAAGCGCCAGAAGACGCTGGCGCGCGAGCTCGAATGGATCCGCATGTCGCCCCGTGCGCGGCAGTCGAAGGGCAAGGCGCGTCTCAACGCCTACGAACAGCTGCTCAACGAGGACACCGCGCAGAAGATCGAACAGGTTGAAATCTACATTCCGCCGGGTCCCCGCCTCGGCGACCTCGTTGTCGAGGCGCGCGGCCTGCGAAAGGCGTACGGCGACCTGCTCCTGATCGACGACATGAACTTCACGCTGCCGCGCGGTGGCATCGTCGGCGTGATCGGGCCGAATGGCGCGGGGAAGACGACCTTGTTCCGGATGATCACCGGGCAGGAGAAGCCCGACGCCGGCACGTTGCGGCTCGGGGAGACGGTGCAGTTCGGGTACGTGGACCAGAGCCGCGACGCGCTCGCGCCGAACAAGAGCGTCTGGGAGGAAATCTCCGGCGGCGAGGACGAGCTGATGATCGGCAAGCGGCCGATTCCCTCGCGAGCGTATGTGTCCTGGTTCAACTTCAAGGGGGCGCAGCAGCAGCGGAAGGTCGGAACTCTGTCGGGCGGCGAGCGCAATCGCCTTCACCTCGCCAAGCTGCTGCAGCGGGGCTCGAACCTGCTGCTGCTCGACGAGCCGACCAACGACCTCGACGTCGACACGCTCCGCGCGCTCGAGGAGGCGCTGCTCAATTACGCGGGCTGCGCCGTGGTCATCAGCCACGACCGGTGGTTCCTCGACCGCATCGCCACGCACATGCTCGCCTTCGAGGGCGACAGCCGCGTCGTCTGGTTCGAAGGCAATTACCAGGACTACGAAGCGGATCGGAAGCGGCGTCTCGGCGCGGAGGCCGACACGCCACATCGCATCAAATACCGGAAGCTGACACGGTAGTGGAGGGCGGGTCCTTTCGGACCCGCCAGATTGGGAGATTCCAATGAATGCCGACCAGGCCAAATTTCTCGCCGAGCACTACGCGATGATGATCGAAAGCGAAATCCCGACGACGGCCAGGGTGCTGACGGCCGTCGGCCGCGGCGACGGCGACTACAAGCCTGACCCGAAATCACGGTCGGCCATCCAGCTCGCGCGGCACATCGCGACGGCCGATGCCTGGTTCGTCCAGTCCGTTCTCGATGGCAGCTTCGTGTTCGATCAGGCCGCGTCGGAGAAGGCCGAAGCCCAGCTCGAGAGTGCGGACGCCGCCGCCGCGTTCTACGAGAAAACGATGCGCGAGAAGGTGAACCGGCTGCGGGCGACGCCGGCCGACGAGCTCGCGAGGGAAATCGACTTCTTCGGCTTCATGAAGGGACCGGCGGTGACCTTCCTCGCGATGGCGCAGAACCACAGCGTGCATCATCGCGGTCAGCTCGCCGCGTACCTGCGCGCGATGGGCTCCGCCGTGCCGTCGATCTACGGCGGCAGCGCCGACGAGCCCTTCCAGGCGGCGGCTTCAGCATAGTTGTTTCCCGATCTCCGCTCGTTCATCGAGCGCCTCCGCCGGGACGAGGACATCGTCACGGTGGAGGCGCCGGTCGATCGCCATCTCGAAGCCGCCGAAATCCATAGACGCGTGATCGCGGCGGGCGGTCCGGCGCTGCTCTTCACGAACGTCGTCGGCCCGCCTTCAGTCGGACCTTTACCGTTTCGCCTCGTGACCAACCTGTTCGGCACCGCGCGGCGCGCGGAGCTCGCCTTCGGCGAGCGGCCACTGCGTCTGATTCGCCGCATCGTGGAGCTGGCGGAGACGCTGCTGCCGCCGACGCCGGGGAAGCTGTGGAACGCGCGCGACGCCGGCCTGGAGCTGCTGAAGGTCGGCACGCGGAAGGTGCAGTCGGGTCCGGTCGTCGAGAACGTCGCCTCGGACGTGGACCTCGGCCGGCTGCCGGTCATCACGTGCTGGCCCGAAGACGGCGGGCCGTTCATCACGCTGCCGCTGGTGTTCACGACGCATCCCGATCGGCCGGGTCACAACCTCGGCGTGTACCGGATGCAGGTGTACGACGCGCGGACGACGGGGATGCACTGGCAGATTGGCAAGGGCGGCGGCTTTCACTACGCCGCCGCGGAAGCGCGGGGCGCGACGCTGCCGGTCACGGTGTTTCTTGGCGGGCCGCCGGCGCTGATGCTCTCGGCGGTTGCGCCGCTGCCCGAGAACGTGCCGGAGCTGATGCTCGCGTCGCTGATTGCCGGTGAACGTCTTCCGCAGGTGCACGGCTACGGGCCGCATCCGCTCGTCGCGAACGCGGAGTTCGCGCTGCTCGGTACGGTGCCGCCACGCGTCCGCAGGCCCGAGGGTCCGTTCGGCGATCACTACGGCTACTACTCGCTGCAGCACGACTACCCGGTGTTCGAGGTGCAGCGCCTGGCGCATCGCAACGAGGCCATTTATCCGGCGACCGTCGTCGGCAAGCCGCGGCAGGAGGACTTCTACATCGGCGACCTGCTGCAGGAGCTGCTGTCGCCGCTGTTCCCGCTCGTGATGCCGGCCGTCGAGCGGCTCTGGTCGTACGGCGAGACCGGGTATCACTCGCTCGCCGCGGCGGTCGTCAAGCAGCGCTACGGCCGCGAGGCGATGGCCAGCGCGTTCCGCATCCTCGGCGAGGGCCAGCTCTCGCTGACGAAGTTCCTGCTGCTGACGGATCGCCACGTCGATCTCCGGAACTTCAAGGCGACGCTCGAGCACCTGCTCGCGCGGACGCATCCGGAAACGGATCTCTACGTCTTCTCGAATCTCTCGATGGACACGCTCGACTACACGGGGCCGGCGGTCAACCAGGGATCGAAGGGCGTGTGGCTTGGCCTCGGCGACCCGGTCCGCGAGCTGCCGCGGCAATTTACCGGCTCGACGCCGCGAGGCGTCACGGACGTGCGGGTGTTCTGCGGCGGCTGCCTTGTCGTGGGAACGGCGTCTCGCGCATCCGATCCCGATGCGCCGTCGCGCCTCGCGGGCGACGCCGCGTTCCGCGACTGGCCGCTCATCGTGCTGACCGAGGAGCCGGCGCGCGCCGCCGCAAGCTCGATGAACTTCCTCTGGACGACGTTCACGCGGTTCGAGCCGGCGGCGGACATCCACGCCGCGGAGCGCCGCATCGTGCGCAACCACATCGCCTACAGCGGACCGGTCGTGATCGACGCGCGGCTCAAGCCCGGCTTTCCGAAGGAGCTTGTGTGCGACGAGGCGACGGCCCGGAAGGTCACCGAGCGGTGGAACGAGTATTTTCCGAGTCGCAAGGTCGAAATGGGCGATTCGGAGAAGGCGAATCTCGACTGAGCGTACGGACGTAGAGGCGGGGCTTCAGCCCCGCCTGGCGATCAATTCAGCGCATTCGGGACCGCGAGCGTGAAGGGTGAGATGATGGCGTCGAAGCGGTCCCCGCCCGCCGCGACCATCTGGTAGCTGCCGTGCATCGAGCCGACCGAGGTCTTCAGAGGGCAGAAGCTTCGGTACTCGAACGACGCGCCGGGTGTCAGAATTGGCTGCTCCCCGACGACCCCAGGGCCTTTGACGCGCTCGACCTCGCCATCGGCGTTGGTGATGATCCACTCGCGCGAGATGAGCTGCGCCGTTTCGGTGCCGACATTCGAGATGCGAACGTGATACTCAAAGAGATACTGCGAGTCCTTCGGCGCGCTCCGTTCGGGCATGTAAAAGCTCTGGACCTCGATCCGGACGCCGCGCGTCGTAGTATCGCTGGTGCGGACGCCGTGGGGCTTGACGCCCTGGGACGGCAGTCCCGTCCCGGCCTCGAACGCATCCGGACTTTTTGGCTTGGTAGTGTCGCTCACGGGGTTCTGATTATTACATGGCCGCAAATCTAGGATTCCGGCAGCCGACAGGCGAACGCTCGGGGCGCAGGCTCGTGGGGCCGATGCCGGCCGAGCCGCCGAAAAAGAAAAAGATCTCGGCGACCGATGCGTGGCGCGAAGCACGCGAACTGCTGTGGCTGCACCGCCGGCGGCTCTCGCTCGGCCTCATGCTCATGCTGATCAGCCGCCTCGCGGGCCTCGTGCTGCCGGCGAGCTCGAAGTGGCTCATCGACGACGTCGTCGGCAAGAACCGCACCGACCTGCTGCTGCCGATTGCGCTGGCCGCCGGCGCGGCGACCCTCGTGCAGGCGGTGACGTCGTTCGCGCTCTCGCAGACGCTTGGCGTCGCCGCGCAGCGCGCCATCACCGACATGCGCAAGCGGGTGCAGGCCCACGTGATGCACCTGCCGGTGCGCTACTTCGACTCCACGCAGACCGGCATCCTGATCTCGCGCATCATGAGCGACGCCGAAGGCATCCGGAACCTGGTCGGCACCGGGCTCGTGCAGCTCGTGGGCGGCTTCGTGACGGCCGTGCTTGGCCTCGGCGTGCTCTTCTGGTTGAACTGGCAGCTGACCGTCGTCACGCTCGTCGTGCTCGGCGCATTCAGCGGCGGCATGGCGTACGCGTTCAAGACGCTGCGGCCGCTCTTCCGCGAGCGCGGCAAGATCAACGCGGAAGTCACGGGCCGCCTCACCGAAGCGCTCGGCGGCATCCGCGTCGTCAAGTCGTACACGGCGGAGAAGCGCGAGGAGATCGTCTTCACGAAGGGGGCGCACCGGCTGTTCCGCAACGTCGCGCAGTCGATGACCGGCGTGTCGGCGACGACGGCCGGTAGCACGGTGATCGTCGGCCTCATCGGCATCCTGATGATCTGGCTCGGCGGCCGCGCGATCATCGCCGGTCAGATGACGCTCGGCGACCTGATGATGTACATCTTCTTCATCGGCCTCGTCGCGGCGCCGCTCGTCTCCATCGCGTCGATCGGCACGCAGATTACCGAGGCGTTTGCCGGCCTCGATCGCATCCGCGAAATCCTCAACATGACGACGGAGCTCGACGAGGATCGGGTGCGGCAGCCGGTCGACCGTCTTGCGGGCGACGTCGCCTTCGACAAGGTCTGGTTCGAGTACAACCCCGGGCAGCCGGTGCTGCGCGGCGTCTCGTTCAACGCGGCGCCGGGGACCACGACCGCGCTGGTCGGGTCGAGCGGGTCCGGCAAGAGCACGCTGATCAGCATCGTGATGGCGTTCAACCGGCCGACGCAGGGCCGGGTGCTGGTCGATGGCATCGACCTCGCGGAGCTGCGCCTGCTCGACTATCGCAGCCAGCTCGCCTCGGTGCTGCAGGAGAACTTCCTCTTCGACGGCACGATCGCGGACAACGTCGGCTACGCGAACCCATCGGCCACGCGCGACGACATCAAGGAGGCGTGCCGCATCGCGCACTGCGACGAGTTCATCAGCCAGTTCCCGCAGGGGTACGACACGGTCGTGGGCGAGCGCGGCATCAAGCTGTCGGGCGGCCAGCGGCAGCGCGTCTCGATTGCGCGCGCGATTCTCGCGGACCCGCGCATCCTGATCCTGGACGAGGCGACCTCGAGCCTCGACAGCGAGAGCGAGCAGATGATCCAGGACGGCCTGAGGCGCCTGAGGTCGGGGCGCACCACGTTCGTCATCGCCCATCGCCTCTCGACGATCCGCAGCGCCGACCAGATTCTCGTGCTCGAAGCCGGCGACATCGTCGAGCGCGGCACGCACCAGGAGCTGCTCGCGCTCAACGGGCGCTACCGGCAGCTGTACGACAAGCAGTACAAGTTCGAAACCGATCGCTTCATCAACCCGGGCGAGGACTTCACGCCGGAGCCGGAGAAGCCCAAGGTTCCGGCGCCTCGCGTTTCAAACGCTATTTGACGATGCCTGCTCACGAAGTCGATTACGCGATTCACGGCGACGACATGCAGTTCGTCGAGGTGGAGCTCGATCCCGGAGAGAGCACGGTCGCGGAAGCCGGCGCGATGATGTACATGTCCGGCGCGATCGGGATGCAGACCATCTTCGGCGACGGCAGCGGGCAGCAGGCCGGCGGCGTGATGGGCATGCTGCTCGGCGCCGGCAAGCGGCTGCTGACGGGCGAGAGCCTCTTCATGACCGTCTTCACCAACCAGGGGAGCGGCAAGCAGCACGTCGCCTTCGCGGCACCCTATCCGGGGAAGATCCTCGCGATGGACCTGAAACAGCTCGGCGGCACGCTGATCTGCCAGAAGGATTCCTTCCTCTGCGCGGCGCGCGGCGTCTCGATCGGCATCGCGTTTCAGCGGCGCATCGGCGTCGGCCTGTTCGGCGGTGAGGGGTTCATCATGCAGCGCCTCGACGGCGACGGCCTCTGCTTCGTCCACGCCGGCGGGACGCTCCACGAGCTCGAACTGCAGGCCGGCCAGACCCTGCGCGTGGACACCGGCTGCATCGTCGCGCTGCAACCGTCGGTGAACTACGACATCCAGCTGGTTGGCGGCATCAAGACCGCGCTCTTCGGCGGCGAGGGCTTGTTCTTCGCGACGCTCAGCGGGCCCGGCCGCGTCTGGCTGCAGTCGTTGCCGCTCAGCCGGCTCGCGGGACGAATCTACAAGGCCATCCCGGGCATCGGCGGAAGCCGTCGAGAGGAAGGATCGATCCTCGGCGGCATCGGCGACCTCCTCGACGGCGATTCGTAGCGATTCGTAGGGGCCGACCTTCACGTCGGCCCAGAGGCGGACCCCCAGGTCCCCCTGCAAGGAGCATCGTGGCGGAACAAAGTTACGCGAAGCACGCGCACCGACCCAGGCTGACCACGATCGCGGGACTCTTCACCATTCTCTCGATGGTGCTGCTCGTGCTCTTCGTCATCCGGTATCCGTCGATTGGCTCGATAGGGGTGTTCCTGCTGTCGTGTGGCGTGTTCACGCTCGTCTGGATCAGCCGTGCGTACACGGTTCGTCTCCAGGACCGCATCATCCGCCTCGAGGTGCACGGGCGGTTGCTGCGCCTGGGCCGCGATCGCGATTTCGGCCGGCTCTCGACGGGCCAGATCGTCGCGCTCCGTTTTGCGCCGGACGCCGAGCTGCCGGCGCTCTTCGATCGAGCGCTCGCCGACAATCTCTCCCCGGACCAGATCAAGCGGGCAATTGTGAACTGGCAGCCCGACCTGTACCGGACCTAGGTCCGCCTGACGGCGGGGCTCCACCGATGACGCGCGACGACCGCGACGAATTCCTGAAAGTCCTCCACGCGCACGCTCAGACGGTCGAGATCTGCGACGCGTGCGCGGCGACCACGCGCGACCTGGCGCTCGAGATCCAGCGCGGCGGTCTCCCGAAGCGGGACGACCTGCGCCGCACGGTCGAGGAGGCGGAGAAGGTCCTCGCCGACCTCGTTGCCGTTCGCGACGAGCTGCGCCGCCTGCTGATCGAATTCTCGTAATATCGCCAGATGCGCACTGCATCCGTGCTCGTGACGGGGGCGAGCGGTGAAATCGGCCACGGCCTGATCCACCAGCTCGCGCAGACGGGCAGGTCGATCGTCACCGTCGACATCGCGCCGCTCGAGCCGGCGCTGGCCAGGAAGGTCCGCCGCGAGTTCACCGGCTCGATCACCGACAAGTGGATCCTCGAGCGCGTCCTCGCCGAGTTCGAGGTCGATCTCGTCTTCCACCTGGCCGCGCTGCTGTCCACGCGCTCGGAGTTCACGCCCCTCACCGCGCACGAGGTCAACGTCGAGGGGACGCTGCGCCTGCTGGAGTTCGCCCAGCACGAGGGCGAATCGCACGGCCGTCCAGTCGTCTTTCTCTATCCCTCGTCCATCGCCGCCTACGGGCTGCCGGACCTCGACACCAAGATGCGCGCCGGCCGCGTGCACGAGGACGAATGGAACACGCCGACGACGATGTACGGGTGCAACAAGCTGTACTGCGAGCACCTCGGGCGGTACTACGCGAGGTACTACAAGCAGCTCGCGGTCGACACGCCGCCGGGGCGCGTCGACTTCCGGTGCGTCAGGTTTCCCGGCCTCATCTCGGCGATCACGGTGCCGGCGGGCGGCACGTCGGACTACGCGCCCGAGATGATTCACGCGGCCGCGCGCGGCGAGCCGTACGCGTGCTTCGTCCGGCCCGACACGCGCATCCCGTTCATGGCGATGCCGGACGCCATCGACGGGCTGCTCAGGCTGGCGTCGACGCCGCGCGAGAAGCTGTCGCGGACCGCGTACAACGTCACCGCGTTCAACCCGACGGCAAAGGAGATCTGCGAGGTGGTGCAGCAGGCGTTCCCGGACGCGCGCATCACGTGGCGGACCGACAACAAGCGGCAGGCGATCGTCGACTCCTGGCCCGTGGACGTCAACGACGGCGCGGCCAGGCGCGACTGGGGCTTCGCGCCGCGGTACGATTTCCGGCGCGCGTTCGACGAATATCTCATCCCGACGATTCGCGAGAGGTACGCAGATGAAGTTCGGCCTTGAATACTGGGCGGCCAGCCTCGGTCTGTGCGCCGTGGTCCTCGCGGCGACCATTCGCGCGCAGAGCACGTCGATGAACATGCTGGCGGAGCGGTACGTGAGGCTCGTGCTCGCGGTGGGACAGCACGACCCCGACTATGTCGACGCGTACTACGGTCCACCGGAATGGCGGAAGGAGGCGGAAGCCCAGAAGCTGCCGCTCGGCGAGATTGCGGCGCGCGCCTCGGTGCTCGCGGACGCGATTGCCGCCACGAAACCGGCGGTCACCGCCGACGAGATGACGCAGTTGCGGTATCAATACCTCACCCGCCAGCTCGAGGCCGTTCGCGCCCGCGTGTCGATGCTGACCGGCACGAAGCTTCGCTTCGACGAGGAGTCCAGGGCGCTGTACGACGCGGTGGCGCCGACGCACACCGAGGCCGACTTCGCCAGCGTGCTGCAGCAGCTCGAGGCGAACCTGCCGGGCGCCGGGCCGCTCATCGACCGCTACGACCGGTTCCGGAGCCGCTTCGTCGTCCCGCGCGAGCGGCTGGACGCCGTCTTCAAGGCCGCGATCGACGGCTGCCGCAGCCGCACGATTCAGCACATCACGCTGCCGGCCGGCGAAAGCTTCACCGTCGAATACGTCACCAACAAGAGCTGGAGCGGCTACAACTGGTACCAAGGCTCGTACCGGAGCCTGATCCAGGTCAACACCGACCTGCCGATTTATATCGATCGCGCGATCGATCTCGCGTGCCACGAGGGATACCCGGGACATCACGTCTACAACGTGCTGCTCGAGAAGAACCTGCTCCGCGATCGCGGCTGGATCGAGTTCTCCGTCTATCCGCTGTTCTCGCCGCAGTCGCTGATCGCCGAAGGCACGGCGAACTACGGCATCGAGGTGGCGTTCCCGCGCGCCGAGCGGCTCGCGTTCGAGCGCCGCGTGCTCTTCCCCGCGGCGGGTCTCACCCCCGCCGACGCCGCCCAGTACTACGAGGTGCTGGCGCTCGTCGATCGCCTCTCGTACGCCGGAAACGAAGCGGCGCGCCGGTATCTCGACGGGGCGATCGACGCGAAGGCGGCGGCCGACTGGCTCGAGAAGTACGGCCTCTACTCGCGTCCGCGCGCCGAGCAGCGCGTGCGATTCATCGACCAGTACCGCAGCTACGTCATCAACTACAACCTCGGGAAGGACATGGTGGCGGCCTACATCGAATCGCGCGGCGGAACCGCGGCCAACAGCGACCGGCGCTGGGCCGAATTCGCGCGCCTCATCTCGTCGCCGCGATTGCCGTCTGCACTGGCAACGCCCAACGCCCAGCGCCCCACTCCCAGATAGCGTGTCGTGCGTGCCGTTGAGATCTCGAAACCAGGGCCGCCGGAGGTACTGCAGCCGGTCGAGCGGCCCGATCCCGTTCCCGGCGCGGGCGAGGTGCTGATTCGGGTCGCCGCCGCGGGCGTGAACCGGCCGGACGTGCTGCAGCGGCGCGGCGCCTATCCGCCGCCGCCCGGCGCGAGCGACCTGCCCGGGCTCGAAGTCGCCGGGATGGTCGAGGCCCTGGGCGAGGGCGTGTCCGAGTGGCGCCTCGGCGACCGCGTGTGCGCGCTCCTGTCCGGCGGAGGGTATGCCACGCTGTGCACCGCCCCCGCAGTGCAGTGCCTGCCCGTTCCCGCCTCGATGGATTTCGTGACCGCCGCGGCGATTCCCGAAACCTTCTTCACCGTCTGGACCAACGTCTTCGATCGCGGCCGTCTCCGCGCGGGCGAGACCGCGCTCTTTCACGGCGGGTCGAGCGGCATCGGCACGACGGCTATCCAGCTTGCCGTCGCGCGCGGCGCGCGCGTGTTGGCCACCGCCGGCTCAGACGAGAAGTGCCGCGCGTGCGAGCGGCTCGGCGCCGAACGCGCGATCAATTACCGCTCGGAGGATTTCGTCACCGTCATCAAGCAGGTGACCGACGGCCGCGGCGTCGATCTGATCCTCGACATCGTCGGCGGCGACTACATCGCCCGGGACCTGGTGGCGCTCGCCGTCGAAGGGCGCCTGGTCGTCATCGGTTTCATGGGCGGCGACACCGCGACGCTGGACTTCAGGCGCATCCTCGGCCGGCGTCTGACCATCACCGGCTCGACGCTGCGACCTCGCACGGCCGCGGAGAAGGGTGAGATCGCCGCCGCGCTGCGGAAAGAAGTGTGGCCGCTGCTCGAACGCGGCACGGTGAAACCTGTCGTCTACCGGACGTTTCCGCTCGAGCAGGCCGCGGCTGCACACGCGTTGATGGAATCGAGCGAGCACGTCGGCAAGATCGTGCTCACCGTCTAGCGCCCTCCGTGTAGAATCCGCCACGAATCCGAATCCCGAGGTTTCGGCCGGATCCCGGCTCCCGCATCCCGGATCCCGCCTGATCAGGAGACGCATCATGCACCGCACCATCAGGCTCGTCATCGCTGCGGCGTTCGTGCTCGTTCCAGCGGCGGCCCATGCACAAGCGTCGATTACCGGAACCGTCAAGGACAGTTCGGGCGCGGTACTTCCCGGCGTCACCGTGGAGGCAGCGAGCCCCGCGCTCATCGAGAAGACGAGAACCGTGGTGACGGACGGCACCGGTCAATATCGAATCGAGAACCTCCGGCCGGGCATGTACAGCGTCAGCTTCGTGCTCGCCGGCTTCAGTACCGTCAGGCGCGAGGGGGTCGAGCTCGCCGGGGCGTTCGTGGCGTCGATCAACGCCGAGATGCGCGTCGGGGCGCTGGCGGAAACGCTCACCGTCACAGGCGAAACGCCCATCGTCGACGTGCAGAGCACGACGCGGCAGAAAGTGCTCGATCACTCCGTGATCGACGCGATTCCCGCCGGGCGCGGGCCGCAGCAGCTCGCGGTACTCATCCCGGGCATCAGCGCCGCTGGCTCGATCGGGTTCAACGGGATGGGCGCGCAGGACGTCGGCGGCGCGGGCGGCGATCAGAACGTCAACCTGTCGGCGCACGGCGGGAGGGCTGCCGACCAGCGCATCACGCAGAACGGCATGACGGTGGGTCCGGTCTTCCGGCCGAACACCGACATGACCTACAGCCCCAATCTCGGAGCGACGCAGGAGGTGACGATCGACATCTCCGGCGTGTCGGCCGAGGCGACCGAAGGCGGCGTCCGCATCAACCTGGTTCCCAGGGAAGGGGGCAACACGTTCCACGGGACAACCTATGCGGGCTTCGCGAACGAATCGATGGCCGGCAACAATTTCACAGACGATCTGCGGGCGCGTGGCCTCGGCACCCCGAACACCATCAAGAGAGTCGTGGACTTCAACCCCGGATTCGGAGGACCGATCAAGAAGGACAAGCTGTGGTTCTACACGTCGGCCCGCATCCAGATCGCGGACAACTGGGTCGGCGGCATGTTCTTCGATCCGAACGGGAACGACCCGAACTTCTGGGACAACGCCAGGAGTCTCGACACGACCCGGCGCGTGTCAGACGACGCGGTGTGGAAGCTGTGGGATGCGCGGCTGACCTGGCAGGCGAACGCCAAGAACAAGATCGCGGGCTCGTTCGCCAAGGAGCGGCAGTGCAAGTGCCCGTCGTTCATCAGCGCGACGATGAGTCCCGGCATCGACAACCGCTGGGGCCGGCCGCATCACTTCCTGACCGCCGACTGGACGTCGCCACTCACCAATCGCGTGCTGCTGGAGGCGGGGCTCTTCGAGCAGTCGAACCACTGGGGATGGTTTCCCTTCGACGGCACGAACCCGAGCCTGATCGGCTTCCTCGAACAATCGACGAACACGGGCTACAAGATCCGGTTCCAGGGATTCGCGGATCACTGGCAGAAGGACCTCCGGTACCGCTTCGCGCTGTCCTACGTCACCGGGGCGCACGCCGTGAAGGTCGGCTTCTCCAATGCGAGCGGCAGCGCCGACACGCTGCTGTACTGGGGCGCCGGCGCGCAGTCGCCCCAGATGATCTACCGGCTGAACAACGGCGTCCCGAATCAGCTGACGCTCTACGCGACGCCCTACCACGATCTCTGGCGGCAGCCCGCGGAAGTAGGCGTGTTCGCACAGGACAAGTGGACCATGCGGCAGCTGACGCTGAGCGGCGGCGTCCGCTTCGACTACCTCGAGACGGAGTTTCCCGCACAGACGCTGGGGCCCGCGCAGTTCGTTCCCACCCGGCACATCGACATTCCGAAGACGGCGGCGCTCGGCTGGAAGGACGTCACGCCGCGCCTTGGCGCCGCCTACGATCTCTTCGGGGACGGGAAGACGGCCATCAAGGTTGCGCTCAACAAGTACGTGCTCGGCGACAAGGGGGGCGGCGCGACGGGAGCCACCATTGCCGATCCGGTCACGAATCTCGCCCAGAGCACGGTTCGCAACTGGACCGACTCGAACCGCAACTTCGTCCCGGACTGCGACCTGACCAACCCCGTCGCCAACGGGGAATGCCAGGCGATGGACAATCCGAACTTCGGGAAGAACATCCTCAGCACCCGGTACGATCCCGCGATTCTTCGCGGGTGGGGCGCGCGTCCCTTCAACTGGGAGTTCTCCGTCGGTGCGCAGCGCCAGATCGTCCCGCGCGTCTCGATGGATATCGGGTACTTCCGCCGGTGGTATGGCAACTTCACGACGACCGACAACCGCGCGCTCTCACCGGCGGATTACGACGCCTTCAGCGTCACCGCGCCGTCGGATTCGCGGCTGCCGTCGGGCGGAGGCTACGCGATTGGCGGCCTCCACAACGTGAAGGCGGAGCGGTTCTCCGTGCCCGCCGACAACCTCGTGACGCGCGCCGGTGCCTTCGGCAGGCAGATCGAGCACTGGAACGGCGTCGATATCAGCGTCAACGCGCGTCCCGCACAGGGTGTGTTGCTGCAGGGCGGCGTGAGCACCGGCCGCACCAGCACCGACAACTGCGAGCTGCTCACGAAGCTTCCCGAGCTGATCACCACGGCGACGAGCGCGACGCCGGAGTCATACTGCCACGTCGACACGGCATCGCTCACGCAGGTCAAGGCGCTCAGTTCGTACACGATACCCAGGGTCGACGTGCAGGTGAGCGGCGCGTTCCAGAGCGTCGCCGGACCCCAGGTCGCGGCGAACTTCAACGTGCCGAGCGCGGTGGTCGCGCAGAGCCTCGGGCGGCCGCCGTCGGGCGGCGCGTCGAACATCCAGGTCAACCTCGTTCGTCCGGGCGGCACGTATGGCGAGCGGATGAATCAGCTCGATCTGCGTGTCGGCAAGGTGCTCAGGATCGCCCGCACCCGATCGGTGTTGAGCGTCGATGTCTACAACGCGCTGAATTCGAGCGCCGTGCTGGTTGAAAGCAACGCCTACGCAATCTTCCGGCGGCCGCAGACGATCCTGCTCTCGCGGTTTGCAAAGATAAGCTGGCAATTTGATTTTTAAAGGAGATACCGCCCATGTCGTCGAGTCATGACGTCACACGCAGATCGTTCCTGGGAACCGTGGCATCCGGCGTCGCGCTCTCGCAACTCGCGCTCGATGCCGCGCAAGGACCGGCGCCGGCTGCGCCTGCCGCGAACGTCGAAGCCGACGTCGTGTACGGGAAGGGCGGCGACACCGACCTCCATCTGGACATCTACAAGCCGACCGGTTCGGCTGCCAAGCGGATGGCGATTGTCCATTTCCACGGCGGCGGGTTCACCGGCGGCAACAAGAACGGCCTGGCGGCGCGGCTGCAGACGATGAGCGGCCGCGGGTACGTGAACATCGCGGCGCAGTATCGCCTGGCCGCCAACGGCGCCGCGCGGTGGCCCGCGCAGATCGAGGACGTGAAGGCCGCCATCCGCTGGACGCGCGCGAACGCGTCGCGCCTCGGCATCGAACCGGCGCGCATCGCCGTGGCCGGCTATTCGGCCGGTGGACACCTGGCGCTCTTTGCGGCGGGCACCGCGAATCGTCCCGAGTTCGAAGGCAGGGGCGGCAATGCCGGCGTGCCGACGGATGTCGCCGCCTGCCTCGCGTATTACGCGGTCACCGGGTCGTCGTGGGAGGGCTTCCGGCGGCAGTTCCCGATGCCGGAGGGGAGCAGCGAGGACGCGTGGCGTGCCGCGACGCCGGGCACCTACATCAAGAGCTTCCCGCCGACGATGCTCTTCCACGGCCTGGCCGACGTGACCGTGCCGGCCGAGAGCAGCATGGATTTCCTCAAGGAGCTGCGCGGCGCGAACATTCCGTCCGAGCTCCACACGTTCGCCGGCGTGCCGCACGAGTTCGTCGGCATCCCGGAGTTCGCGGAGTCGACGTCGCAGCTCGCGGACTTCTTCATCGAGCGCCACGTGATCAACCCGCGCACGTATCCGCCGTTCGGCGCCGGTCGTGGCCGCGGAGGTGAGGCTGGTCGTGGCGGGGAAGGCCGCGGAGGTCGCCAATAATCGACGATCACGGCAGGAAGATCCTCACGCCAACGCGCGCCGATCGCGGCAGCCCCGTCGTCAGCACGGGCGTGCGGCCGACGTCGTAGATCGAGTCGAAGAGATTCTCGACCGCGGCGAACGCGCTGACCCATCGGGCGATCGTGCGGCTGCCGAACACGTCGACGACGGTCGCCCGGCGCAGCGTGAACAGGTTCAGATCGTCCTCGAACTGCGGTCCAGTGACGCGCAGCTGCGCGGTCGCGGTCCACGGCAGCCGGTTGTACTGAACACCGGCGCCGGCGTTGTACGACGGCACCTGCGGCACGCGCTTGCCATTGAGCGCCGTGTTGCCGGTGTAGTGCACGCTCGTCACGCCGGTTGCGGCGTTGACGGCAAACCCACCGCCCAGCCGCACGTTTCCCTCGAGCTCCACACCATTGGCTTTCAGCCGATCGGCATTGGCACGCTGCCGGATGATCTGCGTCGGCGTGGCCGACAGCGTGACTGCCGTAATCGCGTTGTCGAGACGATTCCAGAACCCGGTGACGCGCGCCGAGGCGCGGGCGTCGCCGACGACGACGCCAAGGTCGCCGCCCGTCATCCGTTCGGGGTCGAGCGCTTCGTTCGCCCTCGTCTGCGTGTTGCCCGCGCTGAAGTTGCGATAGAACTCGTTCAGCGTCGGGGCCCGGAAGCCGTGGTACACGGCGCCGCGGACGCTGACCAGATCGGTGATGCGGTACGCGCCGGCGGCGCGCGGGCTGAGCGCCTGCGACGACTTCGTGAACCCGGTGAGGACCGACTCCGACTCCCAGGTGTCGCCGTGCGCGCCGAGCACCAGCGTCAGGCGATCGGTGGCCTGCCACGTGTCCTGCGCGAATCCCGACCAGCGGCGGTCGGTCCCTCCCGGAGCGATGGTCGCCTGCGCCACGCCCTGTGCGAACGGCGTCTCAAACGATTGTCCCTTGACGTAGCGCCCCTCGGCGCCCGCGAGCACCGTGTGGCGTCCCCACGCGCGAACCCATTGCCCTCCGCCTCCGCCGAACGTCGTCGGCACGTGCTGATCGCGAATGAAGACTTCCGCCGTCCGCAGGGCGTTCACCGTGGTGAACGTCTGGTGGTACTGCTGCGTGCCGCCGTACCCGCGCACCGTGAACATGCCGCCGGCCAGCCGCCCGGTGACGTCGGCGGCTCCATGACGAGACGCGGTGCTGTTGATCGAGGCGGGCGTGCCGTTGTCGCGATCCTCGTAGAAGACGTTGCCGGTGAGGTCGAACCTCCACCCGCTGTCGGTCTGATACCCGGCATACAGCTGCGCCGATCGGTGCATCGATCCGAGGTTCGAGTCGATCGGGCCTCGCGGCGCGATGCCCTGGTTCTGCTTCTCGGCAATCGGAACGTAGCCGTCGGTGTTAAACCATTCGCCGGCGCCGCTGTACCGCCACCCGCCGGCCCGGCCGCCGCCAAAGACCGACACGCTGCCAGTACCGAGGTTGCCGCCTTCGACGAGCAGGCGGCCCGTCGGACGATTCGGCCGCACGGTGAGGAGCTGCACGACGCCGCCGAGCGCGTCGGCGCCGTAGAGGTCGCCGCTGCCGCCGCGGTCGATCTCGATGCGATCGATCGCCGCCTGCGGCACCTTGTCCCAGAAGACCCAGCCGCCGAACGCATCGTTGAGCGGCACGCCGTCGGCGAGCACGAGCGAACGGCTCGGGGAGCTGCCGCCAATTCCGCGCAGCGCGACGCCCTGCGAGGTCGGGTTCGCATTGCGCGACGAGGTGCGCCGGAACAGCGTGAACCCCGGAATCGTCTTCAACGCGTCGTCGATGGCCAGCGGGCCGCTGTTCAGCAGCTCCGCGGACGACAGGACGGTGACGGTGGATGTCGGGTCGACGCGCGCGACGTCGGTCCGCGACGACGTCACGTTGACCTCCTCGAAGAACGGCGCGGCCTGCAGCGTCACGTCCACCGTGCGCTCGCCCGCGGGAACCGGCGTCTTGGACGGCGCGAAGCCGGGAGCGGTGACGACTACCTCGCGGATCCCGTCCGCCGCGACCGCGAGCTGGAAGCGGCCGTCCGCATCGCTCTGCGTCTCGGCGGCGACATTCCCGCCAACGTGCACACGAACGGCGGCATCGGCCACCGACCCGCCGGACGAGTCGAGCACCCTGCCGTTCAAGGTGTCGACGGACTGCGCCGCGACCGGCGTCGCGATGCAGAGGAGAACGGCGGAGACGCTGGCGGCGAGCCGCGTCACGGCGCTTCGACGACTGTCAGTCCCCATGGTCCATGTCCTACAGGAATCTTCTTGGTGACCATCTTCGACGCGATGTCGATCACCGACACGTCGTCCGATGGCCCGTTCGCGGTATAGAGCGTCTTCGCGTCGGGGGAGACGCCGATGCCCCACGGGCGATCGCCCGCCTCGACAGTGGCGACGACGGTATCGGTGGACGTGTCGAGGACCATCGCCAGCTTGCTGCGGCCGGTGCTGACATAGAGGAACTTGCCGTCGGCGCTCATGCGCGTCCCCATCGGGCGCATGCCCTTGCCGAGATCGATCGTCTTGACGGGCGCGAGCCGCTTGACGTCGATCTTGGTCAAGGTGCCGCCGTTCTCGGACGGCACGTACGCGCTGGCACCGTCGGGCGTGAACGCGATCGACCGAGGCCGCGGGCCGACCTTCACCGGCTTGACGATTTTCTTCGCCGCCAAGTCGGCGACAAACACCGCGCCATCGGCTTCGGAGGTCGTCCACACGCGCTTGCCGCCCGGTTCCACGGTGACGCCTTCGGGCTCTTCGCCGATCTTGAAGGTCTGAATCAGGTGACCGTCGTTCGTGTCGATGACGCTCAACTGCGCGGCATCTTCGTTCGCGACGTACATCTCCTTGCCGTCGGGGCTGATCGCCACCTGTTCCGGGTCGGGTCCCGAGGGCAGCACCTTCAGCAGCTTGCGCTGGCGCACGTCGACGACGCCGATGCCGTCGGCGCTGCGGTCGGGCGGCGGCAGCTTCGACTCGTCCACGTTCGGTCCCCCAATCGGCGATCCGCTGAGCGCGACGTAGAGCAGCGCGCCGTCGGGGCTGGCGACGATGCCGCGCGGGCGCTTGCCGAGAGGAATCGTCGCGACGACCGTGTTGGTCGCCGCGTCGATCACCGACAGGTCGCCGCCGGTTTCATTCGTGACGTAGACGCCGAGCGCCGGCGTTCGAGCCTGCGGCGGCGCCGGTGCGGGCGCGGTGGTCGCCGCCGGCTGTTCCGAACGTCCACACGCAACAAGTCCACAGAGGAGCACGACGGCGGAGGCCGTCACGCGGGAAGTCATGAGGCGCCTCCTCGGCGTTTTGTGTTATCAATCACGTCGCTGGAGGGACACATGGTACACGCGAGCGGCATGACTGCATATGTTTCCCGGCGGGCGCTCTGCGCGCTGTTTCTGACCGTCTTCGCCGGGGCCACGGGAACGGCCGGCAGCCAGACCCTGCAGGAGTACAGCGCCGAGGCCCGCTTTCAGCTGGATTTCCACGTGCCCGATGCGGCGCTGGCCGCGATGCTGCCTCAGGGATTCATGCTGAACGTCGCCACGCAGGGGGCGGCGAAGGACGCGAACATCCGCGTCATCTTCGTCGATCGCATGACGATCAACGGTCCCGACGGCAAGCCGGTCGGCAAGACCGGCTCGAATCGGCTCGTCTATCTCGCCGCACCCGTCAAGGACCCGTCCGGCGCGAACGCGCAGCTCGTCATCGGCGGCCTGACCGCGGATCCGGCGGACGCGCCTGGACCGTTCGGCGTGTACCTGCAATCGACCACTCACACGATGCAGCGCTCGACGAGCAGCGGGGGGAGCGGACCAGCCATCGATGCCCAGGACTGGGTGTTCCAGGCGGCGAGCGGCGAGCATCTCGAGCTGCACATCAGGTACGAGCACGGCGTCGGCAACAAGGGGATGCCGGCCGACACGAAGTTCTATTCGGCGAAGAATCCGGGCGTGGCGCAGATTTCCCGGCAGGAGCAGGTGCTCGACATCCTGCGCAACGTCACGACGACCCCGCCGGATCGCGTAAAGGAGTTTTCGTTCAAGGGTTCGGGTGGCAGTTACGCGAAGCTGTTCGACGGGACGGAGAAGGTTCTCAGCTGGGACAACATCGTCTGGCTCAATCGGTCAGTGATGCAACCCTAACCGCCGGCTCGCGGCGCGATAGACCACCTGAATGACGTGGAGCTGCAGTTGCTGGGGAAGCGCGGGTTCACGAAAGACGTGACCGTGCCGGCGAAGGTTCCGCTCATCGCGCCGTCAGGATTGACTTGACCTGTCAGCGCGGCTGGAGCGCCACCGTCGCCCCTGATAGTGATCCCCGCGAAAGCGCCACTGATCGTGCCCGATATTCCGCCGCCGCGATCGACTGACGCCTCGAGTGTTGACGTTGCGGCGGGCGCTCCATCTGGCATGGCGAGATGGAAGATGAAATGAGCGGCGCCAATCGCATCGTCGGAGAGGCCCGAGAAGAAAAAACTCTGAGCGTTGGTGCATGTGGATGGAAGCGTGATGATGAGCGTATAGAGGCGCGTTGCCGTTCGCACGATGGCGAATCCACCGGCAGGAAACTGCAGGGGACTGGCAGCGCCGCTGGCAGGATCGCTGACCTGCACGCGCCAGTACATCTGGACGCCTGCGGGAAGGTCCGGGGTTACCGTCCAGGATGTCTGTCCCGGTGATTCAGGGACGGTCTGCGACGCGACCACCGTATTGCTGCGAAAGTCGAACGTGGTCGCGACGTCGAACCGGTAGAGCAGCGTGCCGGTGATTCCGCTTCGCACTGCATTTCTCACGGTCAGCATCGGATGCGCGTGGACAGTCGATCCGGACACGGGTGAGATTGCCGTAGGGGTTTGAATGACCGGCGGCGTGACCGTGAACGTCCAGGCGTCGGTCCAGGCGCTCGTCGTCGTCGTTCGAAAGTCCGCGCTCAATTGCGCCATCCGGGCGCGCCAGTAGTACGTGCCGGGTGTCAAGACATCAAGCGTCGTCGTGGCGAAGCCCGTGGTGATGATGCCCGTCTCCGTTCGCGATGGGTACGGTGGCGCGAACGCCGGATTCGTTGCCAGCTGGACCTCGGGTGACGCCGGGTTCGGGTTGAACGCAAACGCGGCAGGCACCACCGTCAGTGTCGGGCGCTGCATGACGGTCGAACCGGAGAGCGGCGCGACCAGCGTGGGCGGCGAGAGCGCGACATCGCCGATGGTGAACGACCACGTCTCGGAGAACTCGCTTCGGGCCCTGATGCCGTCGAACGCCTGCGCGTGCCAGTAGAGTGGCTGTCCGCGCGGCAGCACACGATCGGGCACGATGCTCGCTCGCTCCGTCACGAACTCCTGGACGTCCTTCACGAATATCACCGTCGTGAACTCCGCGTCCGTCGCGATTTCGAATTGATCCGTCCAGGCTCCGCGACGCTCGTCGTGCGGGAAGTTGTTGACCGAGAGTTCCAGGGCGCCCGATTGAACCGACGCGTTTCGCGGGCGGTCGGGGGTCGGAGGTCCGAACGGCGCGACGGCGGTTCTGAAATGAAATGTCTCCGAAAAGGCACTGATGCTTTCGCCCGCAGCCGCACGGACGCGCCAGTAGAAATCGATGTTGGCCTGGACCTGCAAAGTGACCGATGTCTGCTCCGGTCCCCGCGGAGCGCTCAGCGTCCCGGCGTTAACCGTGAAGTCAGGGTCGCGCGCGAACTGGAATGTGTCAACGACGACGCCCTCGCTCGTGCCAAAATCCGTCGCGACGAGCGTCACGCTGAAGGAGAGTCGCTGGCCCGGGTCGCTGAATTGTGCATCGTAGGCCGGCGAGAATGGCACAGCGGCGAGCGCA
>Ga0137418_10000467_pt1 | contig 35959 bp, 29 predicted proteins | sample CZODoug3_1_2_16f_FD_122242 | JGI IMG/M metagenome (GOLD analysis project Ga0137418, IMG submission 122242) | Vadose zone soil fungal communities from Angelo Coast Range Reserve, California, USA - CZODoug3_1_2_16fungal (Hybrid Assembly) | ecosystem: Environmental > Terrestrial > Soil > Vadose... | reverse complement strand
GCCGTCGATGTCCTCACGCACAGCGCCGTGGCTTCGCCCATGATCCAGTATCGCGGACCGTTCGTTCTCAAGCAGCCCGAAGAAGCCTGGTTCGATGTGAACATGATGCAGAAAGACATGGTTCTGGCGATGGAACTGGGACGACAGCTGGACGTGCCTCTGCCGACCACGGCGATAAGCAATGAGTTCCTCACCGCCGCGCGCGGCATGGGTATGGAAAAGTTGGATTTTGCCTGCATGTTCGATGTGCTGGCGCGTATGTCGGGGATTTCAAAATGACCATGGCAGCACCCCAGTTCGAGGCCGGCGCGGATACCGCGGTTCAAAGAGACAAATGGATCCACATGTACCGGCAGATGGTGAGCATCCGCCTGTTTGAAGAGCAGGTAAACGAACTTTACACCCGCGCTCTCATGCCCGGACTCGCCCACCTTTACAGCGGCGAAGAAGCGGTCGCGGTCGGAATCTGTGAAGCGTTACGGATCGATGACTACATCACCAGCACGCACCGCGGTCACGGCCATTGCCTGGCCAAGGGAGCTTCGCCCGACCGGATGTTCGCCGAATTGTTGGGTAAGGAGGCAGGCTACTGCCGCGGCAAAGGTGGCTCCATGCACATCGCCGATCCTGCGACCGGCAACCTCGGTGCCAATGCAATCGTCGGCGGCAGCGTGGGAATTGCTACCGGTGCAGCCTTTGCGGCAAAGAAATTAGGAACGGACCGCGTTGCAGCCTGCTTTTTCGGCGAAGGCGCGCTCGGACAAGGATCGCTCTATGAAGTAATGAACTTGGCAAAACTTTGGAAGTTGCCTGTCATCTACGTCTGCGAAAACAATCTCTACAACGAGTACACCCATTACACGGAGACCACTGCCGGCGACGTGCTCAGCCGCGCCACAGCGTTCGGGATCGAGGCGGCGAGCGTCAACGGTCAGGACGTGCGTGCCGTGTACGGGATTGCAAGCCGATTCGTCGAGCGCGCACGCCGCGGCGAAGGGCCGGGCTTTTTGCAGTGCAATACGTATCGCTACACCGGCCACCATGTCGGTGACATCAATCGTGAATACTACCGCTCCAAGACAGAGGAACAGCTCTGGAAAGCGGAGCGCGATCCCATCAATTTTTTTTCGGATTGGTTATTGGCGCAGGGCCATGCGGAGGCCTCGTTGCTGAAGGAAATTCAAGAGGACATCCGTGCGCGGATGGAAGCGGCGGTGAAGTTTGCCATCGAGTCCCCTTATCCCAGCGTCGACGAAGTGGAGAAGCACGTCTATGCCTGAGTCCGCCACCCGCGAGTTGACCTTTGCTCAAGCCGTGCGTGAGGCACTGGCGGAAGAGATGCGCCGGGATTCGCGCGTCTGCATCATCGGCGAAGATGTGGCGGAGGCGGGTACGCCTTTCAAAGTTCTCTCCGGTCTGGTGGAGGAATTCGGCTCCGAGCGGGTAGTCGATACCCCAATTTCCGAAGCTGGCTTTACGGGCGTTGGAGTCGGTGCAGCCATGACCGGGCTTCGTCCGGTCGTCGATATCATGTTCGGCGATTTCATCACCCTGACCATGGACCAGATGGTCAATCAGGCCGCCAAAATTCATTACATGTCAGGGGGACACTGGAAGGTTCCCATGGTGATGCGCACCACGCTGGGAGCAACCAGGCGCTCGGCGGCGCAACATTCGCAGTCGCTGCATGCCTGGTTCAGTCACGTGCCGGGACTGAAAGTGGTTCTGCCGTCAACTCCATACGATGCCAAGGGCCTGCTGAAAACCGCGATTCGCGACGAGAATCCGGTCGTATTCTTCGAAGACAAGATGATGTACAAGCTGAAGGGGCCGGTGCCCGAAGACGACTACACGATTCCCCTGGGTGTGGCCGACGTGAAGCGCGCAGGGGACGATATCACTTTGGTCGCCACCAGCAGCATGGTGCAAATTGCGCTGGGCGCCGCCGACCTGCTCGAAAAAGAAGGCATTAGCGCCGAGGTGGTTGATCCACGCACCACCTGGCCGCTGGACGAAAAAACTCTGATTGAATCGGCAAAGAAAACTTCGCGCGTGATCGTGCTCGACGAAGGCTACGGGCGCTACGGTGTGACGGCGGAGCTCGCCGCGGTGATCGCCGAAGGTGCATTCTACGATCTGGACGCGCCGGTGAAACGTATGGGTGCAATGCACGTGCCGATTCCGTTTTCTCCGCCGCTTGAAGATGTGACGGTGCCGACGGAACAGACGGTCTCGGAGGCGGCTCGACAGATGTGCAATAAGGGTTAAGATTCGATCGTAGAGACGTAGCTTGCTAGGTCTCTGCCGCTTGCCTGAAAGACATTGCAGGCGACGTGTCTATAGCGGGCGGCTAGGAGGTTTCTATGGCACTAAAGACTCATGGAACGATGGCGGTCGATTGGGAAAACCGCATCGACTTTGACCGCTTACGCCGCGAGCGTCTGGCGCGCGCGAAGGACTTGCTGGCGAAGTCGGAGATGGGCGCCTTGCTGTGCTTCGACATGAACAACGTCCGCTATCTGACTTCCACACACATCGGCACCTGGGCCCAGGACAAGGCCAACCGCTTCACCCTGCTGCCGCAGAACGACGAGCCCATCCTGTGGGACTTCGGCTCTGCCGCCAAACACCACCAGCTCAACTGCCCGTGGCTGGGCGACCGTTCGCGCCCGGGAATTTCAATGTTGCGCGGTGCCATGACTCCCGAGATGGGGCGCGCAGAAGATGTCGCCAAGAAAATTCGCATTGAACTTGAGATGCGTGGTCTACACAAAGAGCCGCTTGGCATCGACATCATCGAATTACCGGTTCTGTTTGCACTCCAACGCGAGGGCATCAAAGTTGTCGACGGACAGCAACTCATGTCCGATGCACGCGTTATTAAAACCCAGGATGAGATTTCACTGCTCAACACTTCGGCCATGATGGTCGACGCTGCCTACGATGAGCTGTACCGCGCCATGAAACCGGGGATGCGCGAGAACGAAGCCGTGGGTCTGGTCAGCAAAGTTCTCTACGATCTGGGTTCGGAATATGTTGAAGCCGTGAATGCCATTTCCGGCGAACGCTGCAATCCGCATCCGCATGTGTTTTCCGATCGCGTGCTGCGCCCGGGCGACCCCGTCTACTACGACATTCTCCATTCGTACATGGGATATCGCACCTGTTACTACCGCTGCTTCACCATTGGGTATGGTTCGCACGCCATGGTCGACGCGTACAAGCGCTGCCGTGATTACCTCGATGCCGCGATCGAACTGGTTCGCCCTGGCCGCACCACCGCCGAGATTGCCTCGGTGTGGCCTAAAGCAGAAGAGTTTGGATTCCCCAACGAAGAGGCTTGCTTTGCGCTGCAATACGGCCACGGTATCGGCCTCGCGATCTGGGAAAAACCGGTGATCAGCCGCCTGGTTTCGTTCGACCATCCGGTCGAGATCAAGCCGGGCATGGTATTCGCGCTGGAAACTTTCTGGCCTTCGACCGATGGCTGGAGTGCGGCGCGCATTGAAGAAGAAATCGTGGTCACTCCGACCGGCCACGAAGTCATCACACGCTTTCCGGCGGAAGAACTTCTAGTCGCCGGAGCGCACTATTTTACGGTAAACGGCCCGCTGCCCACTACACGTGAAACCGAGGCTGAACCCAGCCGCCGGGTGCTGGAAATGATCGAAACCAGTGCTAAAACAGAGCGCGTAGGAGTCTCGGGCTGAAGGCCATAAGCCCTCCCCCCAAAGAACACAACCATGGCCTTCAGCGTTGTAATGCCCGCCCTCGAGATGGCGCAGGAAACCGGCAAGCTGGTGTCCTGGCGCAAAAAGGAGGGCGACCGTGTCACCAAAGGCGAGCCTCTGCTCGAAATCGAGACCGACAAAGCGGTGATGGAAGTGGAAGCTCCCGCCGACGGCATTCTCGTCAGCGTCAAGGCTGCAGAAGGTGCTGTGATTCCCGTGGGTCAGACCATCGCCTGGATCGTCAGCCCAGGTGAGACTCCTCCCGCAGATCACCAACGGTTGAGTTCAGCTCCCCTAACGCGAGCGAAGAGGGAAGGCGGCTCCGTGACCGCATCCGCCGCGAAGGCTCCGGGTCAGATTACTGCAACGGGTGCAAGGATTTCGCCGAAAGCTCGCCGCCTTGCCAAAGAATTGGGCGTAGACATCACGACCCTGCATGGCTCCGGGCCGGGTGGAGAAATTCTTGCCTCCGACGTTCAAGCTACGAGTGCGCAAGGCGCTTCAACCTCTGCCGTGTCTCCCACGTCATCGACCCACACCAAACCGCAAGTCGAAGTTCCAGGCTCGATCGGCCGTCTCATGGCGGAACGCACAACCCAGAGCTGGACATCGGTTCCACACTTCTTTGTCACACGCGAAGTTGAAGCGGGCGCGCTCAATGCCGTACGCGAACAAGTGGGCATGGCGCAAAAGCAAAGCCCAGGCCTGCGTCTCACCCACACCGACTTACTCGTCGCGCTGGTGGCCAGGGTTCTGCCCAAACACCCCCGTGTGAATGCCAGTTGGAGCGCCGAGGGCATTCGTCTTCATGACCGAGTGAACATCGGCGTGGCCATCGCCGTGAATGACGGCGTAGTCATGGCGGTGATCCACGGCGCCCATACCGCCAGCCTTGGCGAAATCTCTTCGCAAAGACGCGCCGTCACCGAGCGGGCGCGCGCAGGAAAACTGCGCCCCTCCGATATTGCGGATGCGACTTTCACCATCAGCAATCTGGGCATGTATCACGTGGATTCTTTTTCTGCCATCATCACGCCACCGCAGGCGGCCATTCTGGCGGTTGGCGCCATCTCCGATCGAGTTGTGCCTATCGACCGAAAACCCGCCATCCGTTCCATGATGACGTTAACTCTGTCGTGCGATCACCGCGTTGCCGACGGTGCCCGCGCGGCGGCCTTCATGAACGACCTAGCGGACGCCATTCGCGAGCCCCAGAAAGTGCTCGGCGACGAAGTCAATTCACCTTCATAATCACTCCCGTCGATCGGGCGCCTGCTTGGGAACTCTTCGACGGATCTTTGGGGTTGTCAGGGTAGGACCCCAATTTCTTGGTGCGCAATTCCAGTGCTTTGCTGAGTTGTTCTACAAGCGCGCGCAGCCTTCGCGGGTCGGTCTCATTCGCCGCCAGTTCGCATAATTTGCGCCAATCCTGTTCATCGATATGTGTCATGGCCTCTAGATAAGGCAAGTCCATTGCCACGATGAGGTCACACCATTGTGCATACGGCGGCTGGTACACCTTGAATGTGCACGACTTACGACTGGACTTTAGAGTTACGGCGAGAATCACCTAGGAAAAATTTGCTTGGAACGCATCCATGTCGTGCCGACGGCATGTCTACAGTATTTCCAGTATCCATCAATCGGCGACCGTTCCGCCCACTGCGTGCGGTTACTTGAAGCCACGCGGCAAGCCTTACGAATGCAATGGCGTGGTTTTTTCGATGGAAGGATGGCGCGCAGAGGAAACTGCCTGCACAAGCTCGCGAGCCGCCTCCGTAATCTTCGCGAGATTCCCGTCGCGCAGAGCGTCTGCGTTCACCAGGTCCGCACCCACTCCCAAAGCGAAAGCTCCTGCGGCGATGAACTCGGCCGCGTTGGAGGCATTCACCCCGCCGGTTGGAATCAGGGCAACGTTAGGGAAGGGAGCTCTCAGGGACCGCAAATACTTAGGACCGCCAACATTGCCGCAGGGAAAAATCTTGATCAGCCTGGCGCCGTTTTCCTGAGCATGCATGAGTTCGGTAGGTGTCAGCGCTCCGGGAATGGCGAGCTTCGCAGCTGCCTGCGCGACTCCGAGAACCGGCAGAGACAGCCCCGGACTTACCAGAAACTCGGCGCCCGCGCGAATGCACTGCTCGGCCTGCTCCGCGGTGGTAACCGTGCCCGCCCCGATGAGCACCGTGCTGCCATATTCTCGCGCCACGTGACGGATGACCGACACCGCGTTGGGAACCGTCATGGTTATTTCGAGAATCGGAATGCCGCCCGCACAGATGGCCTCGACGGCGGAGGTTGCGTCTTCGACGGTCGCGGCTCGCACTACGGGAACGATCCCAATTTCTCCGATCCTGTGGATCACGTCCTCGATGGTCATACGGATCTTGTGCCTTGGCCTGTGCCAACATCTGACTGTTTGCTCAGCGCACAATGCGGGCGGTGTGCGCCTGCATAGCCTGCAAGACTTCATCTCTCGTTGCCATGGTGGTGTCGCCGGGCGTGGTCATGGCCAGTGCGCCATGAGCGGCTCCGCAGTCGACGGCCCATTGCGGTTCTTTCCCGGAGAGAAATCCATAGATCAATCCCGAAGCAAAAGAGTCACCCCCGCCTACTCGGTCGAAGATTTCCAGATTTTCGCGAACCGGCGCTTGGTAGAAGCCGCCGTCGTAGTAGCACACCGCTCCCCAACCGTTCACCGTTGCGGATCTGGCGTTGCGCAGCGTGGTGGCGATTGCTTTGACCGCTGGAAATTCCTGGATCACCCTTTCCATCATTTGCTTGAAGTGTGCCGGATCCAGATTCGAGTGGTGCTCGTCCAATCCGGAAACTTCGAATCCTAGCGCGGCGGTGAAGTCCTCCTCATTACCGAGCATCACGTCCACGAGTGGCGCGAGACGCCGGTTAACTTCCTGCGCTTTGGACTTTCCGCCGATCGACTTCCAAAGTGACGGACGATAGTTCAGATCGTACGAAACGATCGCGCCCGCGCGCTTCGCTGCCTCCATAGCCTCCTGAGCAACCAGGGGGGCGGTTTCCGAGAGCCCACAAAAGATTCCGCCGGTGTGAAACCAGCGTGCTCCATCCTTCAAGAAAATCTGTTCCCAATCGATTGTGCCCGGTTTCAGCTGGGAGATTGCGGTATGTCCACGATCGGAACAGCCGAGGGGAGCGCGCACGCCAAAGCCCCTCTCGGTGAAATTCAACCCGTTGCGTACACTTCGTCCGACTCCGTCGAAGGGCACCCAGCGGACATATCTCTGACTCACCCCTCCCTGAAGCATGAGATCTTCGACCAGACGTCCGACAGCGTTCTCAGCGAGCGCTGTAACGATAGCCGTGTCCATGCCGAAGCACCGTCTGAGACCACGCGCCACGTTGTATTCGCCTCCTCCCTCCCAGACGCGAAAGTAACGCGTGGTGGAGACGCGGTCATCGCCGGGATCGAGTCGCAGCATGACTTCTCCCAGACTGACCAGGTCCCAGACGCATCCGGTCTTTGCTTTGATCTTGAGTTTCGCCATGAGTTTCGACAAATGCATTCGCGTAAGCCTGGCTACAGTACGTGCTCTCGCAGAATGCGCGATAGTTGCTCGGCAACAATTTTGTCTTCGCCAGGCTGCAGCATGAACGAGTTCATTCCCAAACCCGGCCGCTGTTCCCCTCCGCCCATTGCGATAGACGGTTTCGAACCGCGCAGAAGCTTCGAAGCTTCGTTCGGCGTCAGTGAAATTCGGGCGGCGTCCCATGTGATCTGCATATGCGGAACGTGGTTTGCGATGTCGGGAGTAAAGAAAGACGTGCTCACGCCGGGAACCTTCGTGATCTCACCCGAGATCCGTTCCAGCCGTGACTGCCATTCTTTCGCCAGCGCGTCATGGTCTTCATTGAGGAAGAGCTCGAGCGCCTTAACCATTCCTACGATTTCTTCCTTGCCCACCTTCTGACTGCGGCCCAGAGTGTCCTCGTGCGGACTGTTGTTGAGCAGCGCATTGGCCACCAGTTCTTTACGTCCAATCAACATGCCGGCGCATTGCGGTCCGCGGATCGCCTTCCCGCCGCTGAACGTAATCAGGTCATATCCCATATGGGCGTAGTCCCACAGATGAGAAACCGGCGGCGTGTCGGCTGCGGCATCATTCATGCAAGGGATGTTGTATTGCTTCCCCAGCTTTATCCACTCGTCCACTTTGATCTGGCCCGCGGCATTGGCGAAATTGGAAAAGTGCATCATCGCCGTGCGCTCATTGACTGCGGCGCGCAATTGATCTTGTGTTTCGATCTCCACCAGCTTGATTCCCGTGGCACGCAACTGGTGATCAAACGGATTGCGATGCGACTTCTGAATGATGACTTCAGACTTCATCCCTGTCAGATCAGGCAGTTGCCGGATTAAGGCCTCGTTGTCGCCGGTAAGAATGCCAGCCAGTCCCGATTGAATCGCGGCGGCCGCACCGGATGTCACGATCGCGCTGTATCCGTCGGGAAGTTTCAGCATCTGAGCGATGCGGTTCCCCGCTGCAACTTCCAACTCCGCGATGGGCACAAAATGGCGACCGGCCATGGTCATCACGGCTTCCAGTTCAGGATGAGGCAGGGAACCGCCCAGCATGGTCATGGTTCCCTCGCAATTGATCACCGTTGTGACCCCAAGTTCCTCGTACGGACTTCCGCTCTGTCCAAACCCGGTTACCGTCGCGGTCTTCGTCTTTGGGCTCGCGCCCGTAGCGCCGCGATTCAACGAAAACAACTTACGCGGCGCGAGGATCGACCCTGCAAGTACTCCCACGCTGCCCAGAAAGCTCCGGCGGTTCGACTTCAAGCTCAGTCGCATGAACCAGCTCCTTTGTTTTACTTACGGGTGACAGCGGCGATGCAATTGATTTCCACCAGCGAGTCTCCCGGCAGCGCAGCGACTGCGACGGTTGTCCGCGCCGGGCCACCATGAGGAAAATATGTCGAGAACACTTTGTGCATTCCGTCCCAATGCTCAATTTTTGTCAGGTAGACGTTCAGTTGAAGAATGGTGTCCGTGGTTCCTCCGCCAATCTCCACCATCTTTTTGACCTTATCCATGACCATGGTGGTGTGAGATTCAATCGTCCATTCCTTGGCGTCTCGTGTATCGTGGGCTCCCTGCCCCGAGACATATATCAACCCGTTGTGAACAATCACCGGCATGATGACGTCTTTTTCACCACCGGGTTTTCCTTCGGCATTCATCTTGCGGATTCCGCTCGCGTCCGGCGCCGTAGAATTCTGAGCGGCCGAATTCTGGCCGCCGGAAGTCTGGGCGGAGGCACCCTTAATCAAGGCGCTGCTCGCGATGCCCAAAGTCGACAGCACAGCTCCCACGCGAGTGGCAAAGGTCCTGCGAGTGACACTTGAATTCATAAAATCCTCCTCTATCGTTCTGCTCATTTTAGTGTGATCCTCTGTGCCCTCTATGGTTAAGCAGTGTCTGCATCGGAACGGCAGCGACGCGCGCTTCTGGCACCGCGAAACTAAAAATGTCACTGCCCGCGGCAATCGCCACATACTGTTTTCCTGCCACTGCGTAGCTCATCGGAGACGCGCTCATATCCTGCCCGGTGTTGAAGTGCCACAGCGGCTTACCACTTCGTGCGTCAACGGCCTCAAACGAGCCGGTGTCGTCCCCAAAAAAAACCAAGTCACCAGCCGTTGCCATCGTCCCTGCAGAAGAGCGTCCGCCACCGATTTGTGGATATTTCCACGCAATCGAACCACTATCGAGGTTAAATGCGACCAGAAGTTTCTGAGAATTTTCGCCAGGGATGCGTTTCACTCCGGTTGAGTAATAGCCCTGACCCTCCTGGAACGGCTGTGGCTTAAAAAAGTAGGTCTCGCATTGTTCCAACGCCATGAAATAAACCGCATGAGTGGACTCGCTATAGGAGGGCGCGAACCAGTTCGTTGCTCCCGCATAGCCCGGGCAAACCCGCGTTCCTTCGGCCGTCGGCTTAACCTCTGTAAGTACAGGTCTGCCTGCTGCGTCGATACCTTTCGCCCAGTTCAGCTTTTCTACGAACGGCGTCGCCGAAAGAAATTTTCCGTTGGTGCGATCGAGCACGTAAATGTAACCATTGCGGTTTGCCTGCACCAGCAATTTCCGGGCTCTACCTCGATAGACGGCGTCAATCAGGATTGGCGTTTCCACCGCATCAAAGTCGAAAAGATCATGCGGAGTGAACTGGAAATACCACTTCAGTTTCCCGGTGTCGGGATCGAGAGCCAGCAGGCAATCGGTGTAAAGGTCGTCTCCCGGACGCACCCCACCCTCAAAGTCCGGCGCAGGATTACTCGTGCCCCAATAAATCGTATCCAACTTCGGATCATAGGTTCCGGGCATCCATGTCGTCCCTCCGCCGTGGAGATACAATTTGCCCGGCCAGCTTTCGGAACCGAATTCGCCCGGGGCCGGTATCGTCCAGAATCGCCACACCAGCTTGCCACTCAGTGCGTCGTAGGCGGCGAGGAATCCGCGCACGCCGTCATCGCCGCCCGAGGTTCCCACCAGAACTTTGTCTTTAACCACCAACGGAGCGCTGGTTGCGCCATAATTTCTGTTCCAATCCGCATAGGCCACATCCCAGATAAGATTGCCCGAGCGCGCATCCAGGCACAGGAGATGCGCATCGTCCGTTTCCATGTAGAGACGGTTGCGCCACAATCCGACCCCGCGTGTGATATGCCGCGAGGCATCATCGATCAATCCTTCCGCATTCGGCCGCGAGTGATGCCACACCACTCGACCACTGCGTGCGTCCAGAGCGAAAGCATCATTTGACGCGGTCACGAACATCATTCCATTGGCGACGACTGGAGTGACCTCGAGCCGACTCGAGTTGTGCGCATGAAAGACCCATGCCGCACGGAGTTGCGCGAGGGTATTCTTGTTGATCTCAGAAAGACTACTGTATCTGCGGCCGGAGTAGTCGCCGTTGTACGAGAGCCAGTTTCCCGCCAGCGGCTGAGCCAGCAGGTCGTTTGAATGTATATCGATAGCGGTGGATATGGTCGCAGGCGGATCATCACCCCAGGCCAGCAGACAGCTGAACATGACCGTGATATGGATCGCACTCCGCATGCCTACGAGTCTTTCTCCGGTGTTGCAATTTTACTCTCACCCAAACTGCCGAGATCCGCGCCTCGTTCGTCATGCAAGTGAATGACGATGCGGGTTGCTTCAGAGGATACCTTGATCGTTCGATTCAGCTCTACTGCCTTGAGCGGATCGACGGATTGCAATTCAACAACGCTACGCTCTACTCCATGCTGGTCAAACACGTGCGCACTGAGGTGGCCGGGGAAAAACACTCCCCACGAACCGGAGATGTGAAGGCCGTCCGGCTTCAAAGACGCGACCAGGCCACGCTCAATGGTTCCCGCAGGCGCGACCGAGATAAGCCCTTTGCCGGCGCGAACCGGAAACCACGACGTATCCAGAGCAGAGGAACTGCCCGGATCCAATCGGATCATCGGGCTGTTGATCTCGGCTTCCATATAGTACGGAGCTTGCTCAGGATTGTTCGATCGCAACACGGGCATCCCCGCGTCGTCCAGCTCCAACACGGCGCCATTCTTGTAAAAGATCAGAGAGGCTTTTCCTGGATATTCTTCAGTGGAAAAGTATTGAAACCGCTCGATCATCCCGTACTTCGCCGAGTCATCGACCACGGCCAGCCAGCCCGCATCGGAGTCAAGCCACACTTCATTTTCCAAATACAACCAGTGCAGCGTGAAGCAGGCGTCGCTCACCGCAAATGATGGATCATCTGCCAGCCCATTGCGAACTCGATACCCGTCCGTATAGGCACTGTGCGGATTGATGGGGGCGAACGCCCAGAAGTCGCGGTTGTAATTGGCCGCATTGCGGGAATCGGCCGTGTCATATTGCGTCACCGATTGCATCGACCAGCGAATCGGATGATCGCTCGTGTTGCGCATCACGGCATGAAACGAAATCTGCGGAGAATCGCTTCCAATGCTGATGTCGCGTGAATATTGCAGGCCGGTCTCTGGATCGCTAGGGCCATCCAGATGAAGGGTGCAGCTGTTGTTCTTGGACACGACGCTGAGCTTGTATTCGCCATCATCGAGCTGATCCGCAAATGGTCCCGGCCATTGTCCCTCGCTATGGCCTTCGGGAAGCGGCCAAAGCTTGTCGCCGCCGTAGTTGAACCATTCGCGTTTTTTGCCGCTCTCGGTGGGAGGAAAATACTTGCCCTTGTACTTCGGATTCACGAACAAGTAGTGATGTCCGCCGAATTCAACCTGCATGAGCCTGCCGCCAAGTTGCGGCACTACCGTAAGCCGTACCCAGTCATTAATCAGCTCTTCGCCTTTCCACCCTTCGAAGGTTGCAGACTGCACCCGGCAAGGCGCATGGGACGGCGACGATGCCCAGCTTCGGCTCGAGAATGTAAAGCAGGTGCCTGCCAAGGCCAAGACCCCCATTCGCAAACACGACGTTCGTAAATCGATTCCGAAGCAGCGCGCCTTGTGCAGCTTATAGAGCCTTGGCAAGCCCTGCCTCCGCGGTACCATTTTTTTGTTGCAGGGGCGCTTTCGGAGCATCAGCCATGCGCATCCCAAAATTTGCGATACAAAATGAAAGTGCGAATTATCTGATGAAAGTCATCTTTCTGCAACAGATCTCTCGCCTCACAGCCGGCCGAACTTCTTGACCGCATCCACTATCGATTTCAGTTGTTCGATTACGGCATACATGGAGTGTTCCTTGAAATCCATTTGCTGGGCAAGGGTTAACACTTCTTGCGCTTTGGCTCTGGGAACGATGACCACGCCATCGCTGTCTGCCGTGACGATGTCACCTGGATTCACAGTAACGCCGTCGCACGTAACCGGAATCTGCCCACCTGCGAAGCGATAGTGATGCACGGACGTGGAGGGCACGATCCCGGTCGCGTACACAGGGAATCCGATCTTTCGCAGATAAGCGACGTCGCGAACGCCGCCATCAATCACAGCGCCGGCGTACCCGCGGGCGGCCATCGCTGTGCCCATCAGTCCGCCCATTCCGGCTATGTCTTCACCGTTTTCCACCACCATTACGTAAACCGAATCCGTGGTGCCCTGATCAATCGCCGTCAACATTCCGCTCAATGCGGCAGGGTCCGTGTTGCCCTCATCTTTCTTGAGCTGCACCGTCCGTGCGAAGCCGGCAAACTTCGTGGTGAAAATTGGATGCATGCGGTGTGTCATGTACATCCGCTTGCCCGTCAGCTGCTCGAGCGCATCCGACACAGAAGCCACCTCCACACGGCGAAAATCAGCAAGCATCGCGCCTTCCAACTGCGCTGCCGGCGAACTGGAAGCAGATTGCGCGCGAAGCATCCTGGCCCCGCTCAGTCCCGCGCATAAAATGCCGACAGAAAGCAGAAATGCAGTAACGGCGTGAGATTTCACGTCGCCATGAAATTTGTCCATTTCACCCTCCCCCATGTATACATGTGCGCGGACTCTAACACTGTTTTTCATGGTGTGGAAGAGCCAATCCATTCATCGCGAGGAGAGCCGAAAATGACAATATCAAGCGAGATCAGAATTTTCAGGCAGTTTCTGTTTGCGATTGCCCTTGCATTAACCGTGACAACCATCTCGCAGCGAGGTTATGCACAGGAACACAAGGCGATAAATTTGTCCCCCGCAAGGGGCCTTCCATTTAGTGACGGCATTGTGGCTGGAAACACCCTGTACGTCGCCGGCCAGGAGGGCACCGATGACTCCGGCAAGTTAGCCTCAGGGGGCATTGGTCCGGAGACGACTGCTGCGCTCGAAAACATCCACAAAGTCATCAAGGCCGCGGGTTTCGAGCTGAAAGACGTTGTCAACGTGACGGTTTTTCTCGCCGATGTTCATGAGTTTGGAGACATGAATAAGGTCTACAAAAACGTGATGCCCGATCCGAAGCCAGCTCGCGCCACTATCCAGGCCGCGGCTCTAGTCAACAATGCGCGGGTAGAAATCTCGGCCATTGCGGTGAAGCAGAAGTAGGGAGTTATCGCCGCTGGTAAGAGGGCCCTATGTGCGCATTCGCGGAAACGTTCTCGACCCAAGAAGTGAGGATGCTATTGCAGTTCTTGCTCGAACGGAAACCCACAACGGAAGCAAAGGGTTGACACGCCGACCGCGATTGCGATAAACCCTCGTTCCAGCCTGCGCTGGGCTTTCAAAACCGAGGAAAGCCTTGCCCTGGATGAAAATGCAGTATGGGACGGTGTTCAATCTTGTAGCGGCCTTTCCGGCAGGATATCGGCTATGTGTAACCAGCAGCGCGCTCTTGTCGCGACACTCGCGTTTCTCTGTGTCGTTCTGGCCGCGTATGGGAAGCAGACTCCCCGCACTTCCGACCGCCCGCCTTCGGGCGGATTGAATCCGGAAAACCCGCCTGGCAACCGCCAAGGGGAAAGTTCGAGCCCAGCGCCGTTCGGGCAGAATTTGCGGGCGCGAAGTTCTCTCCTCCGCATGCCAGAACAACTTGGGCAGCCACAGCGGCAAAATGATCCAGTCCATTCCCTCTCCGGCAAGGGCGAGAAGATATTTGCTGGCAGCTGCGCCGAGTGTCACGGTCTTGACGCGCGAGGTGGCGAGCGCGCGCCCAACATCGCGGAAAACCCAAGAGCGCAGCGGCTCTCCGATGATCAGATTTTCGGCGTTATTGAGAATGGCATTCCCGGAACCGGGATGCCCGCCTTCCACACCCTCGAAAGTTCCGATATCAAGTCAGTAGTAGCGCACCTCCGCACTCTTCAAGGGACAAAGAAAACCGCCGAACTGCCCGGCGATCCCGACCGCGGAAAAGCAATTTTCTTTGGCAAGGGAAAATGCTCCAGCTGCCACATGGTCGCGGGCAAAGGCGGATTCATCGCCTCCGACCTCTCGGGTTACGCGCGCACGCATTCGGTGGAAGAGACTCGCAGCACCATCACGAGTCCCACCGGAGAACGGCAGTCACGAACCGTAACGGCGACCACTCGCGACGGGAAGAAATATGTGGGAAGGATCCGCAACGAGGATAATTTTTCTCTCCAGTTGCAGGCTTTAGATGGCACGTTTCACTTCCTCGCCAAGCCTGATGTCGAACGCCTGGACTTCAGTCCGCAATCATTGATGCCATCGGACTTCCGCTCAACTCTCAGCCCGAATGAATTGAATGATTTGATCAGTTATCTGATGACGTCGGCGCACCCTGGCGAATCCGCAATTCCAAAGGAAATTTTGAATGAAGAAGAATAGGTTCGCCCCAGTCCGTATTTGCCAGCTACCTCGAGTTGAAAACTCGAGCGCTTATCCGTCCTGGCATTCATCTCAAGTCAGACAGAATCCGGAACTGTGTCTCGGTCACGCTCTCCTGTGGAATGGAAAACTGTTGATTCCGAAGTGGATGCGTTCCGCAGCCCGATTCCCGCAACGAGATAAAACAAAGCGGCAATCAACAACAGTGTTTTGAGCCCGATGACGAGAGACAGATTTTCCATCAACCCCCCAATCACCGCCCCTAGCATGTTCGCCGCCAAGGCCGCGCTCGGCGACGGAGTGGAGTGGAACTCGCGCGCAAATAACAAACCCGCGAAGAAAACCGGTACGGCAAATAGACCTGCAGCCAGCGAGCCAACCGCCAAGGTTGAGCCTGGAATACGAGCGAAACGCACGAGATAAATGGAAATCAGAGCGATTTGTAGTCCAACAAGAATCCACCATCGATTGAATCGCTGGGTGTACTTGTCCATTACGATATTGGAGACTACGAGAGCGGTGAGAACAGAGGCTATCGCTACGCTGTTCACTTGCCAGGTGGTTCCGAAAAATAAAGCCAGACGGCTTACGATCTGCGTCTCAAGAAGCATGAACCCGGCTCCCATGGCAAAGAAGAACAAAGACGATTGCCGGACGTGGCTGGTCGAGATGCTCCGACGGTAGTAGAAAGCAAGCAGCAAGACCAAGGTACTGAGGGTCAGAAAAACAGCCGGAATGCTTTTCGTTTCCTGATACAAGTACGGCCAATCATCGGTAGTGATCGGAACGGGCGGCGTGCTGTCGAAAGCTCGCTTTTGCCGTTCCACGAAGGTCTTTAGCCGCGGATCTCGCGCGATGCTATTTTCGACCTCTTCCGAGGTTGAGATCACGAAGCAAGTTGCCCCCGCCCCATAGCTCGACTCCGCGAGGAAAACTACTGGCGGCTTTCCGAAGACGCGAGTGAGCAGCATATAGAGTCTCCGGCCGAGCCAATCTCGGTCCACCTGGAACTTTAGGAACAGCGTTCCATTCGGAGAAAGAAGGTTGCGAGCTTCGCGCAACGACTCCTCCGTGTAGACGTAGTTGTCTATCCGCATGTTGGCGTATTCGGACTGCTGTGTGTGTGAGTCCAAAAGGCCCATGAGAACCAGATCGTAGTGCTTGTCGGTTCGCTTCATGAACGCCCGCGCGTCGGTTAGGTATGCGGAAACCGTGGACGAATCGTAAGGTCTTTCGGGATGGGTTCGACCGAGGCTTAGGATGGCTGGATCAATTTCTACCGCATCGATAGACCTGCTATTGCCGCGAACTGCCGCCGCTACGTCGTTCCCGGTACCCGCTCCAACAACCAGGACGCTGGGATTTGCTACCGTAAAGCGGAAGGGAAGATTGTACGGGCTCTCGTCAGCGGGTTGTTGCAGAAGACCAGGATGTCGGCTGAGAAATTCTGACGAAAGATTGACGATTATTTGATAGCCGACATGGTTCACGTTGACGAGGGTGGCCCGCCACTCCCGATTCTTAAAATAGTAACGCTGGATGTCGATCCGCTGATACGGGGTCCAGATGGCGAAGTCGTCCGTGGTAGCCTTTTCGTGGAGAAGCAGGACGGCTGGCACGATCAAGGAGGCTACCGCGAACCGCCGTCTCCAGTTTGCCTGTAGCAGTGCAAAGCCGAACAAAACTAGGCCAAACCAGAACACCGGTGATAAGGCCCTGAAACTCACGAACGAAAACAACATGATGCCGAACAGGCTTGCACCAAGATTCCACGAGTAGGCCCTCAATCGGTCTGGCGCAGAATCCAACTCCTGACTGACGAGCTGTCCCAGTGGAATAAAGATAGTGGTCAAGAAGAAAAAAAGGAGCCCGACGATTACAGCATCCAAAAGAATGTTAGGCCAGTTTCGTATCGTCCCGGTAGACCAGATAGCAATGTCCTGTCCGGCACCCAGCGTCTGTGAAAGTCCTTCAAACAAGCGTGGAGCCCAAGGGTTGCGAACAAGCAGAATCACCGCCAAAATGGCCTGAATGCTTCTCCACCAATAAACGCGTTTCGCGGCCAAAGCGCAGCCCACTCCGAAGCCGAGAAAACAAAGCAACAGCGCTAAGTTTTTGGCATATGCAAAAATCCGCACTTCGGTGGAGAGCCAGCGAATAATCGCAAGTTCGGCAAATAGCGTGAGGCAACTGGCGAGAAAAAGCCTAAGAGTATTTGGACGATCTGGGTGCATGAAGAGCGCCTTGCACATCAACGGTGGCTATACGATCCTGAGACGCGATGACGATGAGGAAGCCCGATAAGCGGAAGGACCGGGCTGTCGGAACTTCTTACTACTGAACGATCTTTTCGGCTCGATAAGAAATTGAACTCCCCTGTCCCCAACTGGTCACCACTAAACACTCCGTGTACTGCGGCGCCGAGATACTCAAGGTCGGCAGTATACACCTTCCTTTTACTCTCACGGTCATTGAGGCGGAATCGATTCCAGAGACATCACTTTAAGCACTGCGGGCGGCGACAGGTCCGTCAAAGTACGCAGAACTGGCTGCCGACGAGATGTGCACTAGCACAATGCTCATGATTCTGCAGGGGCTGGGGTCCCTCCATTTAATCCAGGGAGCGACGGGACGTCTATTCGCCCGCGTCAGTCCACATGGCCGATTTATAATGATCGAATCCGCCGACAACAAAGAATGCTAGACTCGGTGCGAGCAGAAATCATGCGACTTCACGAAAAATTGGAACCGCGGCCTCACGAAACCAGGGTGCAAGAGCTCTCTAGAGAACGCAAGTCCGAAAGCAGGCAATTGGAACGCTTGGCGGCGCTTCTTGCGAAAAAGGCTGATCCGGCTCCAACCAACGTACCAGACGACAAGGCGGCTTAGTCCGGCACAAGGGGAGCGTACGATTTACGCTGCGGGAAGCCCGCGCCGATACGAAAAGTTGAAATAGATGGTTGACCCTTCGGTGCGCTCGACTGACAGCAGGACGGCCGTCTTCAGTGGGTGGTACTGTTCACGATTCCCACCAGAGTGTCGTCCTCCACATATTTTACCTTTGCGCGGAGCCATTGGTTGGGCTGGTAGTGCCCCCTCAGACGGAGCTTCTGGTAATTATCGGTGAGAGCTTTGGTGAACCTCGCCGGGGGAAGATCGGGGTGACCACTGCCCGTCCCACACGTTCCCAGAGTGATCGCTTCGACCGTCTTGCCAATGAGCGAGTGCATGAAGGCTAGCTTTTTCTCAGCAACAACGTCGCGCAGGATACGGCTTCGTTCCCGAGCGGTATGAGCGGGAACTTGATTCGCCATGATAGCGGCGGGAGTGCCGGGGCGTGCGGAATATGTGAAGACGTGCAGGTAAGTGAAGGGAAGCTCTTCAATCATGCGACGCGTTTCTTCAAACTCGCCAGCGGTTTCGCCGGGGAATCCCACCATGACGTCGGCCCCGATGGCGGCCGTGGGCATGGCGGCGCGAATCTTTTCAATCTTCTCGCGATAATGCCCGGGACGATATTTTCGGTGCATGCGGCGAAGCACGGCGTCGCTGCCCGATTGCAACGGGACGTGCGCGTGCTTCGCGATGCGCGGCGAGCGGGCAACAAGGGAGATAAGGTCGTCGGTCCAGTCCATAGGCTCGACAGAGGAAATGCGAAGCTTCTCCACACACGTTTCTTCGAGAATGCCGCGGATGAGATCTTCGAAAAACAGCTCGGCTGTCTTGTTGCCAGCTGATGGCTGACGGCTGACCGCTAAGTCCCGGCCCCAGCGGCCCAAGTTGATGCCGGAGATGACAACCTCGCGATAGCCGGCCGCCACCAGCGCGTTCACTTCACGGAAAATTTCGCTTGACGGTAATGATCGGCTTTGACCACGGACGAACGGAATAACGCAGAATGAGCAGCGATTGTCGCATCCATCCTGGACTTTGAGGTTAGGACGGGTGCGCTCGTTGGCCGCCCCCGTGCCCTCAAAGACAGGCGCCGCGAGCATTTCAGTGTGAGCAAAGATGTCGGAAACAAAAATGCGATTCTCAATTCCGCGAGCTCGGTTCTCGGTGAGAGTCGCGACCGGGACGAAGGTCGAGCCGTATCCCGAGCTTGTAGGTTCGGCGGTGGAAGCCGACAACCGCGGCTGAACTCCTTCCCGGACCGGCACGTGTGCGAGCGCCAGATCGGCGAGTCGGTGCTTATGCGAATTTCCGATGACTGCGCTAACGCCCGGAAGCGCGGCAAGTTCCTCAGAGGCGCGCTGCGCATAGCATCCGGTGATAATAATTTTCGCTTCGGGATTCTGCCGGCGCACGCGGCGGATGGCGGCCCTCGCATCCTGATTCGCCGCCGCTGTGACGTCGCAAGAATTGAACAGAACGAGGTCGGCCTGCATGGCGGTGGAGGCACGTGCGAGACCCCGCTGCTCGAATTGATGTTCAAGAGCCGCGCCGTCGGCTTGGTTGGCACGGCAACCGAAATTCTCCACGTAAAAAGTCGGCACGGAAATATGGTAGCGCAACGCCTCGATTTTGCGCAGGAGGGCTGACCCAAAAATCCGGACATCACCGAGCCATCCTCTGTTCCCATGGGGAGGAGGTCGATGGAGGCTTCTAGAGCCGGTTCAACCGGCCAGGTTCACGCCGACGCGGCGGTCCTTTTTTGGGTGAAGCATTCGCGGCAGAGGACGGGGCGCCCTTGCGTGGGGCGGAAAGGCACTGTCGTATCCTTGCCGCACTGCGAGCATGTGGCCCGAGTCTCGACCTTGCTGTAGTTGTAGTTGCGTGACGGAGGCGGACTGGAACCGAGCACCGCCACTCGCTTGGACTTGCAAGCCTTGCAGCGCTTGGGCTCGTTTTTGAATTGCTTGTCGTGGAAAAAAAGTTGTTCACCGGCAGTGAAGACAAAGTCGGCGCCGCAATCGATGCATTTCAACATCTTGTCCTGAAATTCCATTGAGGATGGCTCTCCCTTCGGCCCGTCTCTGGGCTTCACGCGCGGGGAAGCGCAGTGAACCTGAAGAAACAGGTTGTCTACATCCCCCTCAAACTGCCCCTGGACTCGGCCCGCCACGCAACCAGGACGGCGCGTGGGTTAACCCTTGCTTGATGCCGGACGAATGATGGTTATGAAAACATTCCCTGCTACCACTCTGCGTTGGTGGGGGCCAAACAGAGCAGGGCCGCCCCGGGATGGAGGCGACCCTTCGAGCTTATTTAGTTTTGCTTCGTTAATCCTGCTCCTTACGCGTCTTCTTGCGCGCACGCTTGCGAGCCAATGCGGCCTTGACGCGTTTTTTTTCGCCCGGCTTCAGGTAAAAGGAGTGACGCTTGACCTCTTTAATAATGTCTTCCTGTTGCACCTTGCGCTTGAAACGGCGCAGAGCGTTTTCGAGGGACTCACCCTCTTGCAGTCTCACTTCGGCCAAAAGCGGTACACCCCCAAACTAGTCCAGTAGGACCCGTTAGTTATTACAAGGTTCCGAAAACAAGTCAAGGGGGAAGTGAAAATTATTTTGTGGATTGAGGCTCTGCGGTGATGTGCCATAAGACGTGATAGGCGGTTTGTTTTGAAAGAGTTAGTGAAGGGCAATGAAACTCAGAATGCTGCCCAAAGCGAATAGCGAGCTCACAATTCCGACACCGGCATTCGGTTTGAGGAAATTTGCGGCCGCCGGTGGTGGGCACGAAAGCCGGGCCGGGTGGGGAAGACCGATCGTTGGTATAGCGTGCTGTGAGGGAGAAAGGCCGTGATACCTACCGTTGTTTTTTTTAATTTCGTCCCCAGCGTGGGAAAGCGAGTTTACGACGTCGTGGGGCGTCGTGCTATGTTCAATGGTTCTCATGGAAAATCATGATCCGCTCCTATAAAGGCGTGAGGCCCACGATCCCGGCGTCCTGTTACGTGGACGATTCGGCGCAAATTATTGGCGACGTGGTGCTCGGAGAGCACGCTTCAGTATGGATGTGCGCAGTGCTGCGCGGCGATGTGCATTCGGTCCGCATCGGGGCCCACTCGAATGTGCAAGATTGCAGCGTGCTGCATGGGATGAAAGAACAGTATGGCGTGTTTCTCGGTGAATATGTCACCGTGGGCCATTCGGTCACGCTGCATGGGTGCGTGATTGAAGATCGCTGCCTGATTGGGATGGGATCGATTGTTCTCAATGGCGCAAAGATTGGAGCGGGATCAATCGTCGCCGCCGGGACGCTCATTCCAGAGAAAACAGTGGTCGAGCCCGGATCGTTGTGGATGGGCTCTCCAGGAAAGTTTCGGCGCAAACTGGATGACCAGGATCAGGAAACGATCCTGCGGTATGCGCGAAACTATCTGGGTTACAAGCAGGAGTATTTGGCGGAGAGAAAAGTGCAGAGCACCTAGTGCCGAGCGCCGGTCCGAGTATGGGTGCCGGTTACCAAGCGGCGACAAAAAAGCGTCCTGCAGGGACGCCTCCCATGGCCCGGCGTTTAAAGGCCGGGTAGGGGTAATGAACCGAGTTCCATGCCGTTAGGGACGGCTGAAACTAGCCGAAAAGGTTGCGGATCATTTCAATCGTGCCTAGGGCACGAGTTCGAAAGGCGCAGCTTACCCGCCGCTCGAAGGGGCGGGCGATTTTCAGAGGGTCCTCCGGGACCTTCGTTGCTGGCTGAATGCTGAGTGCCGACTGCTGAATGCTCTGGGTCCAACAACCGACATGATCAAAGCTGTCCGAGGAACCCGCGACCTGCTGCCGCCCGAAACGGCGCTGTGGAATTTTGTGGAGTCGGCAGTACGAGACGTGTTTCGCTCCTACAATTTCCAGGAGATTCGCACGCCCATTTTCGAGGAGACCGCCTTATTCTCCCGCAGCGTGGGAGAAGAGACGGACATTGTCGGAAAAGAGATGTACACATGGCAAGATCGTGGACGGGCTGAGAGCGACAAAGGCCAGTCGCTGACCTTGCGGCCCGAGAACACCGCGGGCGTTGTCCGGGCTTACATCGAACACAAACTTTGGGATCGCGGACTGAACAAGCTCTACTACATCGGTCCGCAGTTTCGCCGCGAGCGTCCGCAAAAAGGCCGCTACCGGCAGTTTTATCAGATCGGCGCAGAGGTGCTGGGGCCGCCGTCAGCGGGCAGCGAGTCTCCAGCACGCGACGCGGAACTGCTGGAGATGCTGGCGACTCTGCTCGACCGTCTGGGCATTACGGGATGGAATTTAGAACTGAATTCGGTCGGCTGTCCTGGCGATCGCGCGAAGTTTAACGAGGCTCTGCGCAAGGCGCTTGAACCGGTTGTGGGGAAGATGTGCGCGGATTGCCAGCGCCGCGCCGTCAGCAACCCACTGCGCGTATTCGACTGCAAGGTGCCCGAGGATCAGCCGATCATCGAAAAACTTCCGCGCATAAGCCGGTTCTTGGATGAACCGTGCCGCGCGCATTTTGAAGCCGTGCAGGCGATTCTCCGAACTGTAGGCGTACCCTTCACTTTGAATGACCGCTTAGTGCGAGGGCTGGATTACTACACGCGCACGGCATTCGAATTTACTCACGGAGCGCTCGGTGCACAAAATGCGATTCTGGGCGGGGGACGCTACGACGGATTATCCGAGGCTCTGGGTGGCCCGGCAGCGCCGGGCATCGGGTTTGCCATCGGCGAAGACCGGCTGGTCATGTCGTTGCAGGAATCAGCCTCGGCCGAAGCCGTAGTACGCAAGCCTGATGTGTACGTCGCCCCGCTCGGCGCCGGGATGAACGCCGAAGCAGCACGGCTGGCGCGAGAATTGCGCCGGCACGATCTGGTGGTGGAACTGGGCGATGAGACTTTCCGTCTGAAAAAGTCGTTCGAGGCGGCGACCAAAGCGGGAGCGAACTACATTTTGATCGTCGGTGAGAATGAGGTTAAGGCCGATGCATTCGCACTCAAGAATCTCGAGACCGGGGAGCAGATTTCGATGGTGCGCTCGGAGTTGGCAGGAAAAATCCAAGCTGGACGCTGACGTGTTGGTGAATTTCGATTTTTGTTGTTACGTGAAGAAAGGCCCCGGTTGGCGGTCCTCAGGAGGAAATCCATGAACGTTCCACGTCTGGTCTACGCTTTTCTCTTTTGCATGGCGGCGGTGGTCACGGGGCTGGCCCAAGCACCCGCGCAGGCTGGCACGGCGACAACGTCTTTGAGTTCGCTAGAACAGGCGATGATCGCCAATGAGAAGGCTTTCATCGTTGCGACCAAGGAGCGCAACAAGGATTATTTCAAACGCACCTTGACCAGGGACTATTCCCTGGTCGGCTATGACGGTCAGCTGCATGATCGAGAAGAGATCGAAAGTGATCTGAGCAGCGGCGGCCTGGACCTGATGCCCTACAACATGAAAGTGGTGGAAATAAGCGAGGGCACGGCCATCGTCACCTACGATGTCGTCTTCCTTGTTCCGGCGGCAGAGGACCAGGGTCCGCCTCCGCGTTATCAGCATTGGAGCTCGGTTTGGGTGAAGCAGGGCGATGCGTGGAAGTTGAAGTTTCAGCAGACGACGCCGACGCATTGGGGGGACTGGTAGCAACCTTTCAGTCGATGAGTTTACGGTTGCCGATCCGTCAGCAGAAAGGATCGGTGACTTTTGCCGGGTATCCCGAGAAGACTCCGCGATAGCCCCTGAAATCGGATCCAGGCTGAAGCCGCCTGGTGAGCTTCACCGGAGCTGGGCGACACCGTCCTGTTGCCTTTCTGCAGCTCGCGAGAGTACTACGCACCTATCTCCCCGTTTATAATCTCTGATTCGGCTTTCCGCCACATCTCTCACTGTAAGGACACAACTTGCTCGACTTTCTCGCAGATCTTCGACGGACGCATATGTGTGGAGCGCTGCGCGCTTCAGACTCCGGGAAAAAGGCCGTGCTCATGGGCTGGGTGAACCGGCGACGCGACCTCGGCAACCTGATCTTCGTCGATCTGCGCGACCGCAGTGGCGTGACGCAAGTCGTTTTTAACAAGGAGCGCGATGCCGCGATCCATGAGAAAGCCTCAGGCCTGCGCAACGAGTACGTGATCGCGGTGACCGGCGGGGTGAAGCAGCGCGATCCAAACACCGTCAACAAGAACATTCCCACGGGCGAAGTGGAGCTGGTTGCAGAGGAGATCCGCCTTCTCAACGAGTCCAAGCAGCCTCCGTTTCTGCCCGGCGATACAGCGCTAAGCAACGAAGAAACGAGGCTGAAGTATCGCTACATCGATCTGCGGCGCGACGTCATGCAGTTCAACATCGAGATGCGGCACAAGGTAGCGCTCGCCATCCGCAATTATCTGGCCGGACAGGGATTCTTTGAGATTGAGACGCCATTCATGACGCGCTCAACTCCGGAGGGCGCGCGCGACTATCTCGTTCCCAGCCGCGTACAGCCGGGAACATTTTATGCGCTACCCCAGTCGCCGCAGTTGTTCAAGCAAATCCTGATGATTTCAGGCTTCGACAAATATTTCCAGATCGTGCGTTGCTTCCGCGACGAAGACCTCCGCGCCGACCGCCAGCCGGAGTTTACGCAAATCGATTTGGAGATGTCGTATCCGCAGCCGGAGCGGGTGTGGGAAGTGGTTGAGGGATTTCTGGCGGCTGCATTCAAGGCGGCAGGACATGACATCAAAGCGCTGTTTCCCCGTATGGACTACGACGAAGCCATCCGGCTGTATGGCATCGACAAGCCGGACTTGCGGCTGCCCGCGTTTGCAGATGTACGGGACTGCTTCACCGCAGAGAACTTGCAAGAGCTGGCCATCAATCCCAATCTGCCGGTGATTGCAATTCGCACGCCCCGGGTCGGCGAACTCTCGCGCAAGGAGCGGGATGACATCAAGCCCATGTTCCACGCCAAGGGCGGGGCGAAAGTGTTCGAAGACTTCAAGCGCGTCGGCAACAAGTTTCCCGCCGCGGCGGCCGCAATCGCAAAGAAGACCGGCATGGAGGAGAGCGACCTGGTTGTATTCGTGGCCGGCTCCGCCCAGGCTGGACCACAAACGGCACTGCCCGCGCACCGCAAAGTTACGCCTCAGGAGTTGGCGATCTACGCCTCGGCGGGGCTGTTGCGTCTGGCGTTGGCGCAGAAATATGCGGACAGGCACGGCATCTTTGCCAAGACCGGCGACCCGGGCAAAGATTTCCGCTTCGTGTGGGTGACGAATTTCCCCATGTTTGAGTGGGACGAGGCCGACAAGCGCTGGAACGCGGCGCATCATCCGTTTACCTCGCCCCATGAAGAAGACATGCCGAAGCTGGAGACCGGTGTTGAGTCAGTCAGCGATCCCCAATCGGCGCTGAGCGCGGTGCGCGCGCTGGCTTACGACGTGGTCCTCAATGGTACGGAGCTAGGCTCAGGCTCAATTCGTATTCACCGCCAGGATGTGCAGCGCAGAATTTTCCGTGCGCTGGGCATGACCGACGAGGAAGCCCGCTCCCGCTTTGGATTCTTCCTCGAGGCACTGGAGTATGGCACGCCTCCGCACGGAGGTATCGCGCTAGGCCTCGATCGCATTGTCATGATTCTCGCCGGAGCGGAGAGTTTGCGCGAGGTAATTCCATTCCCAAAGACCGCGCGGGCTGTGGATTTGATGGTGGATGCGCCTACGCCGGTGGGAGAGAGGCAGTTGCGCGAACTGGGGATTGTGGTGAAGAAATAGTCCGTTCGCAATCTTCCTTCGAAGCCGATCCATCCATATCGCCATTCGTGTGATTCGGGATGCTTTGCTTTTACTCCGCGGTCTGCGAAACTGGCCACTAGCGATTAAATTACTGTCCTCTTCCCATGGGACGCATCCACGTTCTCTCCGAAGCCGTCGCCAACAAGATCGCCGCCGGCGAAGTGGTGGAGCGGCCTGCCTCGGTGGTGAAGGAGTTGCTTGAGAACTCGCTCGACGCGGGCGCAACGCGGATCAAAATCAACGTGGAGGCAGGCGGCAAGAGGCTGATCCAGGTCGTCGACAACGGATGCGGCATGGTGCGCGACGATGCCATGCTGGCCTTCGAGCGGCACGCCACTTCGAAAATCAAAGATGCGGAAGATTTGCTGAGCGTAGCCACGTTGGGCTTTCGCGGCGAGGCGCTCCCCGCGATGGCGTCGGTGTCGCGGCTGCGGCTGGAAACTTGCGCGGCGAAGAATGTCCCCGACGACGATGCAGCCGGGACGGTAATCGAGATCAACGGAGGCAAAATCGCCCGGGTGGAAGATGCTGGGCTGCCAGCGGGCACGTCCATTACAGTGCGCGACCTCTTCTTCAATACTCCAGCGCGAAAAAAGTTCCTGAAGACGGAGTCGACGGAACTTTCACACATCGCGTCGCTGGTCACGCACTATGCCCTGGCGCATCCCGACAAGCACTTCGAATTGCATTCCGCCACCAACGCCATGCTGGTGGCGCCTCCGGTGGCCGGGTACAGCGAGCGCGTGTACCAGGTGTTTGGCAAGGAGACGCTTGACCAATTGATTGCTGTGGCCGCGGTGCAACCGCTGGCGCGAGTGGGGCTGCCACAGCCTCCGCCTTGGCGGCGCGCCGAAGTGGATGAAGGCCAAGACGGGGACGACCGCACGAATGGCCGTTCGGCGACCGATCCGGGCGAGATGCGGATTCACGGGTTCGTTTCGAAGCCGGAAATCCAGAAACTGAATCGCAACTCAATTTTTATTTTCGTCAACGGACGGCTGATTCGCGACCGGCTGGTGCAGCACGCGCTGACCGAGGCGTATCGCAACATTCTTCCGTCCACTGTGTATCCCGTGGTGCTCCTATTTCTGGAGCTACCGGCCGCGGAGGTGGATGTGAATGTGCATCCCTCAAAAACCGAAGTGCGATTCAGGCAGCCGACGGTGATGCACGACTTTGTGCGCGACTCGGTACGCGCAGGGTTGATGAAAGCGCGCCCGGTGCCGCAGTTCATGGCGGAAATTCATGCGCATGCAACCGCGCGCTCAGGACTGACACCGGGGGCCAGAGCCGGAGATTGGGCGGTCTCCGAGGGTGGCGTATTAACGCTGGACGCGGCACCTGCACCGGGCACGACAGCGCATCATCAGCCCAGCGCGGGCACGGCATTCACGCTGCAGCCGCCAACCATGCCGCCGGTTTCAGCGCGACTGCAGTTTGATGGCGGCATTGCGGCGGAAGCAAACGTAGCCATTCCCGTGGCGCGCGGACTCGAGGCGATTCCTGATAACGCATGCGCCCCTGCCATCGACGCCACCGAACAAGAGCCAACCCTGGCTTCGCTTGCCACGCTCAAGCCGGTGGGCCAGATTCGAAATTCGTTCATCCTCGCGGTAGACGAAGACGGCCTATGGATCGTCGACCAGCACGTCGCCCATGAGCGCGTGTTATTCGAGCGCATTCTCAGGCAGAGAGCGGCGCAGGAAGTGGAGAGCCAGCGTTTGCTGATGCCGATTGTGCTGGAACTTTCTCCCGCACAGCAGGCGGTGCTTACGGAAATCTCCGACGAATTGCAGCGCAACGGATTCGAGGCAGAGCCATTCGGCGCCCGCAGCGTGGCGGTGAAGGTCGCCCCCGCAGGAGTGGAAGCCGCCGCGGTCGAACACATGCTGCACGAGCTGCTCGATCAGTTCTCACGCGAAGAGCAATCACTGAATCTGGAGAAGATTCGCGCCCGCATCGCCGCATCCATCGCATGCCACGCTGCCATCAAGGTCAACATGCCCCTCGAACAAAACAAAATGGAGTGGCTGCTCGCCGAACTGGCCAAGACCGATCACCCGTACACTTGCCCCCACGGCCGGCCGGTCGTCCTCAGGTATTCTATGAGAGACATTCAAAAGGCCTTTAAGAGGATCTAGCATTCAGCGCTCAGCCGTAAGCATTCAGCCCCTAAGGTAGGGTGCCGCAGTCTGTACAAATCATGACTGACGAAATGCTGAGTGCTGAATGACGACTGCTTTGCGTCCACATGACTGAACAAGAACTCCAGCAGCAGCGCCGCGAGAAGTGGCGGCTCAACGGCAAGCCCATCCGCAGCATCGAGGAGGCGCGCGCGTTTGTCGAGTCGGTAGGACTTTGTCTGATGTATCCGCTGCGACCAGCGCAGCCCCTGCCCACATTCATCGGGGCGACGATCGGCGGCGAAGATCGGTTGCCGACGTGGCAGCATGCGTACTCTGATCCGCGGACCGCCGAGGCAACCCAGATTATGGTTCGGCTGTTGCGCGAGAGGGCCGCCTTTGAGGCGAATTCGTTCGACGAGAACAACGGGCTTCTGATCGCGGCGTCGGCGTTTCCTTATTTCTATGCGCTGGTGGGCGAGCGCAACCCAAAGCTGGTGCCCATGGCGGGCTCGCGCTCTCCATATTCCGCGCTGGCTTGTGATGCGTTTGCGCTGATTCGGCGCGAGGGTCCGATATCAAAGCAAAAAATGCAGGAAGCTCTGGGCGGAAGCATATCGCTGGCCGCGCTGGATAAAGCGCTCGGCGAGCTGTGGTCGAAGCTGCGCATCACCCGGGTCGATTACAATCCGAGCCAGGGTTCGTCTTGGGATGTCCTCTACCGCTGGGCGCCGGAGGCGGTGAAAGAAGGAATTGGATTGTCGGTACCCGAGGCGCTTTCGGGGCTGATCTCAAAATATCTGGAAGGCGTTATCGCCGCTGAGCAAACGGAGTTGGAGTCCTTCTTCGGAAATTTCGTGCCGCGCTCGCGGGTCAAGGAAGCCGTGAATGCGCTGCTGGCGGCGCGGGAGCTGAGTTTCGTTCATGTCGGCGGAAGATCGATGATCCAGATCACGCCTGCGAAAGAAGCGGTTATTCCCGCTGCCCGGAGGCCTCGCATGGTGAAGCGAGCTTCGAAGCACAGGCCTGCGAAAACTTAAGCACCAGAACCTCGACCCTTCAGGCCAACGGTTTGCCGGCCCTTGCCCGTCTCTTGCCGGTTCACCGTACCCCTGGCACATTCGTTGCGGAACTACTCCGTGTACAATCTTTAACTTCGCAATGAATGACAGCTCTCAAAACCACCAAGCCAAACGCAAACTGATCATTGCCATTGACGGCCCGGCCGGAGCGGGCAAGAGTACCATCGCCTCGCGGCTGGCGCGAAAGCTGGGCTATGTGAACCTGGAGAGCGGTGCGATGTACCGTGCGCTGGCACTGAAGGCGATCGACAAAGACGCGTCCTTCGACGATGAGGATGCGCTGACAGAGCTGGCACGGAATTCGCGCATCCGGCTGGAGCCGACGATTGGCGGAAATCGCACGCTGCTGGATGGGCACGACATTTCTTCGCGGATTCGCGAGCGCGATGTGACCGAGGCAGCGTCGCGAGTGTCAGTGCATCCGAGAGTGCGGGAGTGGATGGTGGCGCGGCAGCGCGAGATGGGTGAGGGGGGCGGCGTAGTGATGGAAGGCCGCGACATCGGAACGAAAGTTTTTCCGGACGCGGATTTGAAGATTTTTCTGGATGCCGATCCTGTAGTGCGCGAGCAGCGGCGGATGGAGCAGCAAAGAGTGAAGGGGGAAGTCGCCGCAGGCCTGGCCGCCGAACTGAGAGAGCGCGATCGCCGCGACCGCACGCGGGCCGTGTCTCCGCTGGTAGCAGCCCAAGATGCGGTGCTGATTGACTCAACCCAGTTGAGCGAAGATGAGGTCGTGGCGCGAGTAGAGGAGTTGGTTAAAAAGAAATTGAATCAACGGCATTAAGGCTTTGACGCGATTCGTAATCCTTCCATTCCCTTCCCTGATCAAATTCCTCAGTTCTCCGTCGGTTCGACGTTCTCCTTCGGCGGTGCCAGGGCTTTGGGCGGCTTCGACTGCTTGGGCCCGGGCACTCCGCCTGTGATACCGCCCGGTATCCCTTCCTTCGGGGCGCCACTCGCGGGAGATTTGCGAAGCTCGATGCCGCCATGGTCGTTGTTGATGACGAGATGCGCGGTAGCATCGCCGACTGATCCCGAAGCTCTGGCTTCGCGGTCTCCATTTTCGATCTTGAGTTCCGGAAACTCCGAGGAAATCTCGCCGTCCCGGGTTCGCGCGTCCACTCGAAAGCCAGCTTTTTCGGGCACGCTGAAGCGAATGTCCCCTTTGCGGCTGTCGATCTGCACGTTGCCCAATGAGCGCATCGATATTTCGACGCCGCCATTGTCATCCTGCAGACGTACATCGCCGGACACGTTTTCGAGGCGGACGTCTTTCGCGCGTGTGGTAAGGCGCAGGGGGCCCGCAATGTCTGAGGCGTTCAAGTCTCCAGAATCGAGATCAAGTTGGCCATCGAGGCGCGCGAATTCCATGTCGGTACGGGAAGACTTGAAGCTGACAGCCTTGGCGATGCGGGCGAGCTTGACGCTCTCCATGAACTCGCCATCGAGCTGGACCGAGCCTTTGACATCTGCGATGGAGACGTCAGTGAGTCGGCCTTCCACGTGTACGTCTCCGCTGACCTGCTCGACCTTGGCGGAGCTCTTTTCGAGGGTCAGCTTAACGTTGCCGGTGATCTCCTCCACCGAAGTGTCGCCACGCTGAGTAGAAACTTCGAGGTTGCCCTCACGAGAGACCACGTTGACCTCGCCATGACGTGAAGCGATGGAGACCGATGCTTTGCGGGGAAGAGAAATCGTGAGATCAGTTTGCACCGGATGGTTCCCCGCGCCTTCGACCTTGGCGTCCAGCGTGACCAGGCCGCCGATGGTGGTAATTGTGGGTTCGGTCTGGCTGTTGAATTTGTCGGCATCGCTCTGATTGCCAGCGCCGATGCGCTTGTGGACGATCACCGTAATCTTGTTGTCGTCGGAAGCATGGACGCTGACCGCGCCGTGATTATCAACTACCTTGAGGCTGGCGCCGGCAGGGAAGTCGCGCTCGAGATGGTCGTCGAAGTTATAGGATTCCCCAAACAGATTCTTAAAATCCTCGTCGTCGATTCCCATGTTGTCGCGAATCTCGCCCCAGTTAAAACGCGACGCCTGAGTTGCGATCAACCCGAAGAAAACGATGACGATGACCAGAAAAATTCCTCCGGCCCCCATGCCGCGAGGGCTTGTGCCTTCACGCAGGGCCGCCTGATACTCGATCAACTTGATGATGCCCCAGAGGATCAGAAGCAGGGGCCAGTAATGGGCAAACCACAAACCCAGCCGGGCCCAGGAGAGGACGTGCAGGTTGCCCAGCAGAAAGAGCAAGCCCAGAAAGATCAGAACGAAGGGGCCGGAAAAAGAGCGGCGGCGCCTTGGCGGACTGGGCGTCAACACGGGGTTAGACATGGTCTACCTCCCCCGGGGTCGGAGGCTGAGGCGCCGGAGGCGCCGGTGGCGCTGCGGGTGAAATCGGCGGCATGGCGGGGTAGCTCCGCTCGATGTGGCCTTCCAACGACGCGTGGCTCTGCATCAGTTTAACGATGCCCGCGGCAAGCAACCATGCGGGCCAAGTCCGGTCGAGATCAACCACTCGCAAGGTGTGCAATAGAAGCAGGACGCCAGTGGTAAGCACCATCACCGGGCCCATTAAACCCCGTGCCCGACAGTGAGCACAAGGGCAGCCGTTGGTCGATCGCTCCCAGTTGCGGAACACCATCCACCCACCGAGCAAGACCAGGATCAGCGGCCAAAAACGTTCGAAGCCGAACTCCATTACCCCCATGGTATGAAGTAGAAACAGCACACCCAACCCGATGAGGATGACTGCACCGGTGGGGACTTTACCGGCGTCAAACTTGTCCCCCATGCTGAAGGTCTGCCCGAGGCCCAGGGGATCAGGGGCGGGGTGTCCAGCCTGGATCGCCTTGGCGGTACGAACGGCGTCGATGATCTGGTAGACGACGAAGAAGGCGATCCCGAAACCAAACACAAAATCCCAGTTGCCGCTATGGTCGGCGCCGTAGACCAGCATGGCGAAGATGAAAAGATGCGCCAGACCTTTGGCGTACTGCCCGTTGTAGACGGCGCCAATGCCAAACGGAATCGCGCCCAGGATGCCCGCTATAGTGGGATGGGGACCAGAACTCGGCAGAGGTGGAGCTTTCACCCCCAAGCCTTGATCTACAGCCTGCTGATAAGGCGTTTGTGGCGGCACGAAGGCAGCCGGTGGCTGCACGCCTTCCAGACGGGCAGCGAGACAATTCTCGCAGTAAACTACTCCGCGGACGTTGCGGGTGCAGGTGTCGCAGAGCGGCTTGCCGCAAGTGCGGCAAAACGCCGCTGCGGCGATATCGCTGTGGTTGGCGCAGTTCATACGAACCTCCTGTACGTGGTCACCGACACTACAGGTAGATCGTCAGATGGAGCCAGCGGAGCGCTGGCCAGAATCAGATGGTTGTCTGACTGGCTGTAGTTGCGCTCCTGTTTCTGTTCGGGCTCTCCGCTTGTGTCGTTCTTGCGTTCTTTCTGTTTCTCCGGCGCCGGCTCGGCCGGAGTGGTCGCGCGTTTGAATTCGCGGACGCGCGACTCCACCTCATAGACGAACCGGATATTCTCGTAATACCTGATTACGCGGGCCTGCGTGTTGTAGTAGGCATGCCGAATCGCGGCAGGCCGCAAACTTACCTGTCTCACGTCGGCAGGTTTTACGCCGGCAATGCTAAAAACAGCCGACAGCGAGAAGAACGCCATGCCAAACGACATGACGAACCGAGGCTGGCGGACGGTTGCCCAGATGGGATCGACCAGACCTGCAATCGATGCTTGCAGCCGCTCCAGCCACGAGGTGCGTGGCCGGGTTGAGGGCGCAAGATGCCGCAAGCGACTAGTTGCAATTCCCGTTGTTGACGCCAGAATATTCTCGACCAGACCGGCTGGAGGCTCCACCTCCGTGAGCGACTTCAGCCAGTTGCGGCCCGCCTCTGCATCGGCGAATAGCGGCCCGCACGCGGGACAAGCCCGGGCATGAGCTTGGAAGCGGTCGAGTTGGGATCCGCTCAAGATGCCATCGAAGGCATCCGCCAGCAGGATGTCGAACTCGTGACACTGCATTCCCTTACTGGTCTGTTCTGGCATCACATCACCTGCCTATAGGTACGCTGTAAGAGGCGTGCAAGTTCCGCTCGCCCTCTATTAATCCGTGATTTCACGGTGCCCTCCGGTACTTTGAGTGCGGTTGCAATTTCGCGATAGTCCATGTCTTGTAAGTCCCTTAGAATCACCGCCTCACGGAGCTCAGGCGACAGCTTGCCCAGGGCTGCATGGACGGTCTCGCCAACCTCGCGGCTGCGGACGCGGGAGTCCGGGAGGGCGGATTTATCTTCAATCCGGTCGCTCAGGGGTTGGGCGTCTTCATGGTCGGAAGGCGCGGCGTCGAGCGAGTCCGTCATCCGGTCCTGCTTGGTCTTGCGGAAATGATCCACCAACAGGTTGCGGGTGATAGTGGTAATCCAGGTGGCAAAAGCACCCTTGTTCGTGTCGTAGCTTGAGAGAGTGCGGTATATCTTTATGAAAACTTCCTGGGTGAGATCTTCAGCGTCGCCAGCCGAGCCTGCGAAGCGATAGCAGATGTTGTAGATGCGTCGATTGTAGTTTTGGACGATTTCTTCCCAGGCGGCGGCGTCGCCGGCGATACAGCGACGGACAAGCATGGCGACGACCTGGACGTCTTCCAACCAGCACTCCCCGGAGGTTTCTAGCTAGGTACTTCGACCCCGCTGCCGCGTCGTGCATGATGAACTGAGTTTTCAGGTTCGGATGCCGAGACGGCTAAGAGCGCATCCCGCAATGACGTGACACAAAAAACAATACGTCGTTATGGTCGGCAAAGTTCGCCGCTGCAACCATTTGAGCATCAAACAGGGCATTGTAGCAGCGGCGACACTGGCGCTTTTCCCAACTTGTGGCGCGGGCGCCCTGATAGTAAAACCTTAAGGTGGCCGTGGTATTTAAAGTTGAGCAACTCTTGCGGCTGCAATATTTTAGGCAACTAATCGTGGCCGCGGAACGTCTCAGACAAACGGCGTAGAACCGGCTACGGCCAAAGTTTTTAGTCGCAAAATTTCACGGCGAGAGCGGAACGTCTTTTGCCAACAATCGCCGACGGAAGGATTGAGATTTTATGAAAAACATATTCAGGAGGAAAGTGGGGGGAATCGGCGCACTGCTCGCCTTGGCGCTCGCAACCGTCGCCTTCCCACGAAACACAGCCGCTCAAGATCAACAGTACCAAGGTCAGGATGATCCGCCGAGCCGAGTGGCTCGACTGGGCTACATGGAAGGCTCAGTCTCATTCGACCCCGCAGGAGAACAAGATTGGGTCGAAGCTACCCCGAACCGTCCTATGACAACCGGAGACAAGATCTGGGCGGACAAGGGTTCGCGCGCCGAATTGCAGCTGGGATCGGCCTCGATTCGGCTGTCCGCGAATACTGGCGTGTCTTTTCTTAACCTGGATGATCGCACCGTGCAGATCCAGCTGACATCGGGAATACTGAATGTTCGGGTACGCCGGCTGAACCGTGACGATGTCTTTGAGATCGACACACCCAACCAGGCTTTTTCGGTTTACCAGCCGGGGAGCTATCGGCTGGAGGCCAGCGAAGATGGCACTTACACAGTAATCAGCGTGCGCGAAGGTCAGGGTGAGTCCACGGGCAACGGGCAAACGTTTACGCTGCATCGAGGACAGAAGGGTACGTTCAGCGGCACCGAGACATTGAACGCGGAAGTCGACAATGTCGGCGATCCGGATCAGTTCGACAACTGGGCTTATCAGCGCGAACACCGTTATGAAGGATCGCGATCGGCGCACTACCTGTCGCCCGATGTGGTCGGTTATGAAGACCTTGATGACAACGGCGACTGGCGCGACGACTCCAACTACGGTCACGTCTGGTTTCCCAATCGTGTGGAAGCAGGCTGGGCGCCGTATCACAACGGCCACTGGGCTTGGGTGGCTCCCTGGGGATGGACTTGGGTAGACGACGCGCCGTGGGGCTACGCGCCATTTCATTACGGCCGTTGGGTCAGCGTCAGCGGCCGTTGGGGCTGGGTAGCCGGACCGGTTGACGTCGCACCTGTTTACGCTCCTGCCTTGGTAGTTTTTGTTGGTGGAGGTCGAGGCATCGGGGTGGGAGTCGATGTGGGATGGTTCCCGCTGGGTCCGCGTGAAGTCTATGTACCGAGTTACAACGTGAGCCGAGAGTATGTGAACCGGGTCAACGTCAGCAATACCACGGTCAACACCACAACCGTAACCAACGTCTATAACACAACGATCGTCAATAACAACAACACCACCAACATCACCAACACCAACATCACTAACGTCAACTACGTGAACAGGAACGTGCAAGGCGCGGTGACCGCAGTGCCGCAGCACGCCTTTGTTAGCGCGCAACCGGTAGCTCGAGCCGCCGTTAAAGTGGATGCCCGGCGAATGGCGTCTGCGCCGATGATGACGAGAGTCGCGCTGGCGCCTTCACGAGAAAGCGTACTAGGAGCGCGCGCCAATACCGCCAATCATGTGACCGCTCCTCCGGCAGCAGTCGCGAACCGGCAAGTAATAGCTAAGAACACGCCGCCTCCTCCGCCCGTGCCCTTTGCGAAACAGCAGCAAATGATGGCCGCGCATCCAGGAGTTCCACCGGCCAGACACGAACTGCGAGCCGCTCAACCCGCGACCACTGCTCAGGCGCATCCGATGGTCAAGATGGCGCCGCCAGGAAAACCGGCGGAGCCGACCCCGGCTCGTCCGGGCAACCAGCCTGCAAACCAGCCGAATGCTGGCAGACCGGGTCAACCTAGAAATGCGCAGCCCGGAAATCAGCCGAACGCCAGACCTGGCATGCCTGCGAATCAACCGCCCGCAAACCAGCCGGGGAATCGTCCGGGCAACCAGCCAGCACCCAATGAGCGTCCTGGCACGACGAGTCCGGCGCAGCTGAATCGTCCCCAGCCGAATCGACCGGAGGCGAACCGTCCGCCGACAGCGCAACCGAACAATCGTCCCGAGCCGAATCAACCGAACCGGCCCGAGGCGAATCGTCCGCCAGCGGCGCAACCGAACAATCGTCCGGAGCCGAATCA
>Ga0137418_10000466_pt1 | contig 35986 bp, 34 predicted proteins | sample CZODoug3_1_2_16f_FD_122242 | JGI IMG/M metagenome (GOLD analysis project Ga0137418, IMG submission 122242) | Vadose zone soil fungal communities from Angelo Coast Range Reserve, California, USA - CZODoug3_1_2_16fungal (Hybrid Assembly) | ecosystem: Environmental > Terrestrial > Soil > Vadose... | reverse complement strand
TCTGGCCGGTTGTGAGCGGCGGAAGCTCTTTGGCGTTTTCGACTGTCCCATAGTTGGGCAGAACCTCGAAGATGCGATCGTTGACGGTTCCTGTATCTTTCTCGAGTTTGCTCTTCCCAACCGTCCCGCGCTGTCTGTCTTTATCATCCTTGCCGTCCCCCGTGTCCGTTGTTCGCGGATTCGAGGGGGCCGGGGCGGGCTGCTGGGACTCTTGCTGTTGCGCCAATGCAGGCGCAACGATGATCATTAGTCCGATCAGAAGTGAAAGCACCGTAAGACGCTGCATGCGATTTTGGCTGACCATAGATAACTCCAATTATCTCCCGGGAGACTTGCATTGCAGTAGCAAAAGGGATGGCCCCGTTTCCATAATGCTAGGTCCCGACTAGATTCGCCGGATGAAGAAAGGGTTTTGCCCTCATGCGACCTACAAGCAAGGACATCGCTCCCAGCCACTGACGGTTTCGGCAACGGCGAGCACTGCTGGGCAGCTCGCAAACATTGCTCGCCCGAGGGCAGGAAACTAAGGTCAGCTCTTTTTCTTGTCGATTTTGAGATTCAGAACGATGTCCTTGCGACTGTCGAAGCTGGAGACGGTACGGGTTGGGGATTTGGCGCCTTCTTTTTCCGCATGCAATTCGTAGTCGGCATTGGGATCCAGGCCGCTGAAACGGTAGTTGCCGGTGTCATCGGTGTAGCTGCTGCGGACGGAATTGGTGCGCACGTTTTTGAGAAAAACCACGCTGCCGGAAAGAGGGCTATCGGACTTGTCCGCCACCACGCCGCGGACCGTGCGGAGCTGAGCTTCGTGCTTCTTGTCCTGAGCTACACCAACGGCTGCAAAGAGCGAGAGAACCACCGCCAGACCGCAGACGCGTCTCCGCACGTTCATCCCTTGCCTCCCGCAGTCGGCTGCATTCGGAACACCATGCTTTCCTCGTTCCCGCCGGTTTTCGTATCGATGGTGCGCGTCTGCTCTGCGAAGCCCTTTACGCGGACCACCATCTCATAGTCTGAGCCCTGAGGCACACGGACTGCAAATTCACCGCGGGAATTCGTGTAGCTCTCCCAGCGGAATCTCTTCTCTCCTGCCCGGCGGATGCGCAGTTGCACGCCCGGGAACGAAAGGGCTTTGTCCGTAAAGACGGTTCCGTGAATCAAGAAATCATTTGCGTGGCGGTATTTTTTCTTGGCCGCTTTACTCGGGGTGACCGCAGGAGCTTGCGGACTAGTGGCGGTCCCAGGCGGCGGTGGCACAGGGTCCTGGGCCCGTCCAAATGCCGCACTGAACGAAGCGACAAGCACCGCCGTGCAGAGAATCGTCATCCACTGCGCGCGGTGCATTAGGTTGCTCCTTCGAAACTTAGATGGCGGCACAAGCACTGGAGGATGCCAGGCGGGGTGCGGCGGGCCTCTTACTCCCCGTCTTCTTCATCGTCTTCCTCGTCATCATCGTCGTCGATGAGGTCGCCATTTTCTCCGGTCTTGCCTTCATCTTCCTCGTCGTCCTCTTCGTCCGAATCATCGGCGATGAGGTTCAGGTGGACGGGATGCGTCTGCGAGACTTCGAGTTCGGATTCGCACTCGGGACAACTCAGGATCTCGCCTTCTTCGACTTCGTCTTCGTCGACATCGATTTCGGCGGAACATTCAGGGCAACGGATCACGGCTCCACCCTCCGTATAGTCGTTTGCAAAGTGGGGGTACGAGGACCGTACCCACCACTGTGCAGCGTATTATATACCGCGGCGTACGAAGTCAACTCCCCGTGCGTGGCGGCAGAACTTTGAAGGCCATCGCATCCTGGGTAGAAGGACCGTTCGAATGACCTCTTCCAGAGAGTACCCCGAACGGCCGGTGGTTGGTATCGGGGGCGTGCTAATCGATCGGGGCCGCACGCTGCTGATCCGCCGCGGCAGCGAACCGTTGCGCGGTGAATGGTCAATTCCGGGCGGCACGCTGGAGATCGGTGAAAGTTTGCAACAGGGGGTTGCTCGCGAATTGCTGGAAGAAACCGGGATCGCGGTTCGCGTCCTTGAGCTAATTGAGGTGTTCGACCGGATTTACCTGGAGGATGGGTCAACCGCCGCTGACGTCAAACGAAGACCGCGATTTCACTTCGTCATTGCGGATTATCTTTGCGAACGAGTCGGCGGCGAGCTCCGCGCAGGGAGTGATGCAACCGATGTCGCATTCGCGCGCGAAGAGGAACTCACCCGATTTCATCTCACGGAGACGGCGACACGCGTCCTGAAGAAAGCATTCGCGATGGATCGTGCGCGGCGGGCCGCAAAATAATGGGACGCACGATCAGGGAGCCTTAGCGATTTCGATGCTTCCGTTGGAGTCAGTGAGTTGGAGCTGGCAGCCGCCCGAGCCGATGGTGCCGTTCAGTGTATCGCCCCCGATACCGCCCGTTGAAGTGACCGGCAATTCGGAGGAAATCCGGCCGAAAGAAGTCCTTGCCGTGAGGTTGTAGCCCAAGCCCTCGGGAACGCGCACGCGGATGGATGAGAACGATGTCTTGAGCGAAATGTCGCGGCAACCGCTGGCCGGACGCATAGCCGTCACCGAGATTGCTCCGTTCTGATTGTCGACCGTGATCCGCCCGCCGATGGATTCCAGTGTGACACCCGCAAAAGATGTGTTCACCCCGGCGTCGCCCTTCACGTTCTTTGCTGTGACCGAGCCGTTGCTGTTCTCCACCGTCAGATTGCCGTTGATCCGTTCCGTCGAGACACTTCCGAAACTGGTCTTAGCAAAAGTATCTGCGCCGATGTCGGTGAGCGTGATGCTCCCGTTCCCGGTGATGGCGCGAATCCCCTTCGGGACGTTCGACGCTTCGATGGCGCCAAAGGAGGACTTTAGCGTGACGCTTCCGCGTGCGTCGCGCACCGTGATTCTTCCATTGGAGGTTTCGGCGTCTAGAGTACCGCTGATGGTGTCCAGCTCAATGTTGCCGAAGGAATCGCGAATGGTCACGGAGCCGCCCGTCACCGCGCTTCCCTTGACCCGGCCATTGTTTGTGGTGCAATTCACGCGGCCATGTACATCGCTAAAGGCCACGTTGCCGAAGCTGTTGGTAATGTCGGCAGCGCCGCCGATGCTCGAAATTTCGACGTTCCCGTTGTTGTCGCGGATCGAGAGATCGCCACGGATATTCCGTGCCTCGACACTTCCAAACGAAGTTGTGATGTTTGCGGAGGCGGCCTCCGTCAAAGCAACCGCGCCATTGCCGCCAGTGATGGTCACCGCACCCTGAATACTTCGTGTGGTGACGCTGCCAAAACGATTGCGTACTTCGAGAGTGCCCTTTACGTCAGACACCTGCACGGAGCCGTTGTTGTCGCTCACGGAGACATTTCCGCCGGCCCCCGTGAGCTCGATGCTCCCAAAGGCATTGTTCCACCGGCCAGCACCGGCGTCACGGGCGGTGAGCGTACCGTAGCCGTTCTCAACATCTGCGGCCCCGTGAATTCCTGCTACCTCAACACTCCCGAAACTGTTTCGCACGATAATCGGGGCGTCGGATGGCATCCCAATGTCATAACTGACGGACCACGAAGAGTTCTTGCTGGAGTGAAACCATTTCCTCTCTTCCTCGGGATAGATAGTCTTAATGCGTACTCCTTCCCCGGTCTGCTGCACTTCGATCTTGATTTTTTGCGCGAAAGATTCTGCTTCCTCGCGCGAGCTGGCCTGCGCGCGGATAGTGGCAGAAATCTTGACGTCGCGGCCGGACTCACCGTGGAGCCTGACGCTGCCGAACTTGTGATCGACGCGCACGGACTGGCCGGCGCTGAGCGTCACCGTTTGCTGAAAATCCTTCGACACTTGTTCCTGCGCGGGACTTGCGGCGTTTATGGGCTTCGCCGTGAACAGCAGCATCGCTGAGAGCAGTCCCGCAACTGCTGCGAGACGCAACGGCTCTCTCCGGAAAACGCTTAGATTGCGAATCATTATTGTTTAGTCTCCAAAACTTCCTCGAGTGTGTGCTGCTTCTCTTGATACATGGCAAGCAACTGGTGGCGCAGTTGGGCATTCGATGGATTCATTCCCGCCTGCGCGCGCAGATCAGCGATGGCGCTATCCAGTACCAGCAATTTCTCGTGATAGTTGACAAGCAGCGGCGTTACAGAATTGTCCAGTTGCGGTTTGGCCTCCGCGGCGAGCTTGTCGATCGCCTTCACGTAGGTGGTTTCCGCACTCTCGACTTCCTTGAGAGCCTGGTTCTTAAGAAGTGATTGGTCTCCTGGTTGCCCATCCCTAGGCGACTGCAAGTAGAACCAGCCCGCAGAGATCGTCAGAACCAGAACGAAAGCGCTAGCCGCCGCAGTCCGCCATCCAAGCGGAATATGTTGGAAGAAGGAAAACCAGCCCCGGCGCTCGGCTCGCAGGGTCTTCCGCTGTGCCTCCTCGGCAAGGGCACGTTCAATGCGCGGCCAGAGTGCAGGGCTTGCGGTGTAGTCGCGTAGCTCTTGTGCGGCAAAGCTCAGCGATTTCCAGGCACCAAGCTCTTCCGCGCAGGGCGGGCAGGTGGCTGCGTGTGCTTCCAGCGCCGCCCATTCGGCGAGCGTGCCATCTTCGAAAATCCGATCGCGATCGTTGCAGGTGACGTTCATGTTTTTCACCGTGCCTCCGCAGCGCTGCTGCGCGGAGGTTCAAGCATCAGGCGAAGATTCTTCTTCGCCTGAAAAAGAGTGTTCTTCGAGGCCGTTTCGGTCATCTCCAGCATCCCGGCGATCTCCGCATGGCGGAAACCCTCGACCTCGTACAACAGAAAAACATCGCGCTGATGTTGCGTGAGCTTGGCGAGCGCGCGCTCCAGCGCCAGGCGGAGAGCAGGATGCGCTCCAGGCGCGCGGGGTTCATGGCGCGGCGTTTCCTCGGAATCGTCGTTCGCGACTTCTTTTTTGCGCAGCCGGCTGCGCCGCGCGTCGTAGCAGGTGTTGATGAGGATCCGGTAAGTCCAGGTGACGAAACTCGATTGGCCGCGAAAGCTGGCGATGCTGCGCTGCACTTTCAGAAACGTCTCCTGCACGGCGTCTTCGGCGTCGATGGGATTGCCAAGAACATTCCGCGCCAGGTTCTTCATGCGCGCACCATGCATGGCATACAGACGCTCGTAGGCGCGCAGATCGCCGGACCGGCAGGCAGCGGCCAGCGCGGCATCCTCACTGAGCGCACCCACGACGGCCGGGCTGTGGCCACCGGCAAAGTGCTCGGAAGGTTCCACTCGCGTCCCCCGTTCGCGCAGCGTGGAAGAGATTCTAGCCTTCCAAGGCAGCGCAAGTCCCATAGTTCCCATCCCTGGCTCCTAGGGTATAGACGACGGAGCGCGGCGGAATGTCAGGGATGTCCCGGGATGGTCCGCATTCTTGCAACCTGCTTATTGTGAGTGGTTTAGAGAGTGCCCTTGGCAATCGGTGGCGCGGAATCAACCGCGAAGTAAATCTTCTTGTGCAGCAGGCTGTTTTCATGCCCGATGACCAGCCGGGTTTCAGGGTCATCTTCTGTGATCAGTAGCCGGAGTTTCTGAGCATCTCTGGCCACATCGAAAACGAAATCCGTCCCGTAGGACTCGCCGGGGCGGAGCGGCTGCGTGAGCGCCGTAGAATTTCTCGTCGGGCGGCCAACGGCCGTTTGCCCTTCCGGCGAAGGTGCAAACCTTCGCCCAGCTTCGTCGACCAGAAAAATCTTGCGCGCGTTCGGCGTGAGTGAACCGTTCCCGCGGTGTGCGGAGATGGTGCGCTCGTCAAACCATGTTTTCACGCGAAGGACCACGAATTTCCCGCCCGCGGAAATCTGTTGCAGCTCCGGACCTACCGCGTCTGTTGTTTGCGCGCCGATCAGCGAATAGGCGATGTGGCAGTCAATTTCGCAGAAATACTTCCAGCCGCCGGCAGGCAAGACCTCCTCGCTGCTCGCGAAGGAAACGCCAGTCAGGAGAAGGAAATACACGGTGGCTATCGCAAGTATTGCTCCGCCGCCGAGCTTGGCGAAAAATAGTGAGCGGCGCACGGCGGCGAAGAGCAAAACGAGAAAGCAGATCCCAATCGTGAAAATCGTGCCCAGGAAAAAAAGCACGACGACCGGGGCAAAGTGGGGCGTAACTTCCGACATATAGTCCCTTTCTTCTAACTAGTCTAATTTAGATTAGTTGAACTAGTCTAAATTAGACTAGTTTTAGCGGGTCCAAATTAGACTAGCCGGCAATAGCGTCGGGCAAGGCCCCCCGGGTGCGCTCGCGCCGGCCGAACTCGTTCACGGCCGCCTCCAGATCGGCAGCCGTAAAGTCCGGCCAGCGCTTTTGCAGAAACACAAATTCCGCGAACGCGCATTCCCATAGGAGAAAATCGGAAAGCCGTTGTTCCCCGCCCGTCCGAATCAGCAAATCGACTTCCGTCGAGCCGCCGCGATGCACTTCCGCAAGCACGTCACTGAAAGATTCGGGCGAGAGTTCGGTGACTTTATAGAACCGGCAAGCGGCGTGATAGATGGCTTCGCGAGCGGAATAGTCCACCGCGAGCCGCAAGTGCAGCCTCGATCCGTTGGCTGTGGCTGCTTCCGAATCGGTGATGGCCTGGCGGAGAGTTGCCGGCAAACGATCTCTCCGTCCAATGATGCTCAGCCGCACGCCTTCGTCGATGCAATGAGTCGTTTCCGTAAGCAAGTACTCGTGAAGCAGCCGCAGAATCGCATTGACCTCAGGCGCCGGCCGCTTCCAGTTCGCCGAAGACAGCGCGAATAACGTCAGTGTATGGATGCCGATACGCGGTGCAGCCTCGATAACGCGTCGAGCGGATTCGGCTCCCGCGCGGTGCCCGGCCGATCGCGGCAAACCCCGCGCCGTGGCCCAGCGGCCATTGCCGTCCGAGATGATGGCCACGTGCAGCCGCGCCGCCTGGGCGATGGCCGGCTGCACGGTGGGAATTTGTCTTACAGTTAGTTGTTGCATGAGCTTGCTCTTTCTCCGCCGCGGAGGAAGTTTTGCAAACTACTCTACGGTACAAAGTACAAAGCCAAAATTTTTTGCCGTTCAGCCTTCGCGCGTCGCGCGGATCAGTGCTTCCATGTGATTCAGATAGCGTTCCAGTGCCCGCCGCCCTGCCGCCGCCAGCCGGTATTCCGTCTTCGGCAAGCGCCCGTCGAAGGATTTCGTGCACACGATGTAGTTGGCTTCTTCCAGCTTGCGCGCGTGAACACTCAGATTGCCGTCGGTGGTTTTCAGCAGCGCTTTCAGTTCATTGAATGTCAGTGAACGGTTCACCGCCAGCGCGCTCACTATGCCCAGCCGGATGTGCTCGTGAATCAACCGGTCCAGATCCGCAGGCACGGCTTCCCGCGCCGGGTTGCGGATAGCTTCCAGCGGCGCGCCCCGCTCGCGAGACCGCTGCACACGTTCTTGATGCGCTGTAGATGACTTAGCCATGCGATTTCCTGCTAGCCTCCATGATGCCGCGCGATCCACCAGCCGAAGCCGATCTGCACTACCCCGAACCCCGCGGCCATCAGTGCGTCTCCCCACGCTGCCGGCGTGAAAAGCGCGGCACCGCCAAGCAACATTAAGCACAAACCCATCACCGGCACAATACGCACCGAAAACGCTCCACCCGTGACGATGGCGGTCCCGTACAACAGCAGCCAAACACCTGGCAGGGCCGCAAGAAATCCGGCGTAATAGAGAGCGAAAGTCAAAAGTCCGCCGACTACGATCGGCGGCGCAAAGCTAAGGACGAATTTGCGGCCAGGTCCTGAGAAAAGTGCTGAATTCGCGCGATGCGCTTTGGTCGCCGCCGCGGGCGCCGCAATCGCTACTGCCACAAAGGCTTCAATCAGCCACACGGCCAGCCACGCGCGAGGCGTAGTCTGTCGCGATGCCGCGAACGCCGCCACTAGTGCGGTAACCCCCATAGCCACGCCGCCCCAGCCGGGCACCGCGGTAAATTCCGCGGCACTCTCCATGGTTTCGCGAATGTAGCGGAGATGGTCGGCGGCGCGAGCGTCAATGGGGATGGGCTCGCGTTGCGGAGAGCGAAGCGGACCGGAAGTCGCCATAGCCCTACGATACCATTCAGACGCACGCTTGTCAAGTACTTTGTGGCACAAAGTAAAGGCGCACAAATCATGCTTTGCGCGGATAGCGCCCCTTCAGCGAATTCCACCGGATGGTGAACACGTCGATGAACATCTGAATGCTGTCATGCAGCATGCTTACTTTGGTGGCCGGCGAATGGCCCCAGCGCACCGGAATCTCCACCGCTTTCAGTCCATGGCGCCGCGCCAGGAACAGCAATTCCGGATCGAATCCAAATCGCTCGATGGTCTGCTGCTCGAAAATGATTCCGCAGCGTTCGCGCTGGAACGCCTTGAACCCGCACTGCGTATCGACAAACGGCAGCCACAAAATACTTCTCACGATTTTGTTAAAAATGATTCCCGCGAATTCGCGGAAGGGCGACTCGTGCACGGTGATCAAACTGCGGTCCATGGCCCGGGAGCCAATCGCCACATCATACGTCTCCAGCGCATCAATGAGTTTTCCGGCTTCTTCGATCGGCGCGGAAAGGTCTGCGTCCGTAAAAAGCGCGATGCGTCCCCGCGCTTCCTGCATGCCGTGGCGAACGCTGTAGCCCTTACCGTGGTTGACGCCATTCGAAACCACGCGCAGCGTGGGAATCTTGACGCGAAAATATTCCGCCACCGCGGCGGTGCCATCTTTCGAGCCGTCGTCTACAACCAACACTTCCGCACTGCGACCCGACTCTGAAAGATACGCCGCAATCCGCTCCAGCGTTTCCGGTAGGCGCGCTTCTTCATTGTAAGAGGGGATGATGATGGACAGGTCGGTGGCCGCTGTGCTCATCGTCAGGAAGGTTCCTGCCAGCCATGGTAGCCGACCAGCGGCACAAACCGGCAGCCCTCCAGCATTTTTGTGGGGAAAGCATCACCGTGCTTTTCGATCAGCTGCAATTCCTGATGCTCCACACCTCCAAGGGGAAGAATCATCCGCCCGCCTTCGGCCAGCTGTGCGAGGAGCGGCCTTGGAATTGCTGGCGCGGCAGCAGCGACGAGGATTGCGTCGAACGGAGCAAATTCCGGAAGTCCCAGGGTGCCATCGCCGCAATGAACGTGCGCGTTCGAATAGCCCAGCCGAGCAAGCCTGGCGCAGGCGCCGGAAGCAAGTTCCGGCCGCCGCTCGATGGTGAAAACGTCCTTGGCCAAACAAGCCAGCACGGCGGCCTGATAACCACAGCCCGTGCCAATTTCCAAAACCTTGTCGCTCGCTCTCAAATGCAACGCCGCGGTCATGGCCGCCACGATGTAAGGCTGCGAAATGGTTTGGCCGCCGCCGATCGGCAACGGTGCATCTGCATAGGCGTTCGAACGAATTTCCTCCGCCACGAATTCGTGCCGCGGCACTGCCTGCATAGCCGCGAGCACCGCGGGGTCCGTGACGCCGCGGCGGCGCACTTGTTTTTCGATCATCTCAACGCGCTGTGCGGCGTATTCTTTTTTTTCAGGCATGAGTAACCGTCGCCGCGTGCTTTTCCCACGCAGCCGTCTTCAAGATCTCTTCCATTTGCGCGAGTGTAAAATCACATTCTTCATCCCGATTATAAAAATGTGGCGACACACGTACCCCGGCTTTAGGCCGGTAGTCGACAAGTATGTCTCGTGCGAGGAGTTCCCGGCACACCTCATACGCATGCGGACATTCAATTGAGACCGTGCCCGCTCGCTCTGCCGGATTTTCGGGCGTGTTCGCGCGCCAGCCGCGAGCCCCGGCGCCTTCCATGAGGCGCGCGGTCAGGCGCATGGATTTCTCGCGTACCGCCGCGATGCCAACTTTGTTGAGAATTTCCAGCCCCGGCTGGCACGCATAGAGCGCGGGAATGTGCGGCGTCCCGTTCAAATACCGCCAGGAGTCTTCTCGAGGGTCGATGGCCCCGGTTTCAAAGGCAAACGGGCGGCGGTGCGCGCTCCAACCCGTCAGCGCAGGCCGCAACTTGGCGCGTAAATCTTCGCGGACATAAAGATACGCCACGCCCGGCCCGCCGCAGAGCCACTTGAGGACACCACCCACCACAAAATCTACTCCCAAGGCGCGTACGTCGAGAGGAATTGTACCTGTAGCCTGAAAGACATCCAGTATCACGTGAGCGCCGACGCGATGAGCTCGTTCAACAATGGCGCTCGCGTCGACGATGCACGAGCTCCGGAAAAGAACCTGGGAAATCGGCACCAGCAGGGTCGTTTCGTCGATGGCTGCGAGCAGCTTATCCAAGTCGATGCGAATGTGGTCCGGAGCCGGAACGATCTCGACGCGCGCACCGAGCCGCCGTTGCTCGTGGTAGAAATATTGAATCGAAGGAAATTCCAGCTCGACCATCACCACTTTGTTGCGAGGTCCGCGAAAATCAAAGCACGACGAAATCACCGCCTGCGTGAGCGTCACATTCTGGTGCAACGAAATCTCGCCCGGGCCTGCTCCGATCAGCGGAGCGATCAGGTCGCCCACGCCCACCGCCATCTCCCACCAGCCCTCTTCCCAGGCGCGCACTCCGCGTTCCGCCCACGAATCGGCGTACGAACGCAATCCGCCATACACTCCCCGAGGCATCGCCCCCAGCGAATTGCTGATCATATAAGTGGTGCGATCCAGAATCGGAAACTCCCCGCGCCACTTTAGAAGTTCATCCATCGTGCAAACCTTCACTCCCCGAACTGCGCGAACGCGTGCTTCTCCACACAAAGTAACACACGGTGATGAAGGCCAGCCAGGGAGGACCGGCCTGGAGCGTCACACGAAAGCCGGGAACCCACCATGTGGAGATGAGCACCCCGAGCAGCGCGGCAAGGCCGAGCAGCGAGCTCCAGGGACCTGGCGGTGCGAAGCGCACTACTGTTTTTCCCGCGCGAGCATTTGTCCGCCGAAACGCCAGGTGCGTCACAAGAACCATGATCCAGATGAAAGGTCCGCCGAAAAACGCCACGCCGATCATGAAGACGAAAGCAGTAGCCTCAAAGAAATGCGAAAGAAAAACCGCAGCCACCATTCCGGCGCTGGAGGCCAGCACAGCCGCGACAGGCATGCCTCGCTTGCTCAGACGGCCCAAGGCTGCTGGCGCATAGCCGCCGCGTGCCAGAGAGAATAGCAATCTTGCCGTGAAATAGAGATTGCACATGGCGCTCGAAAGCGCCGCCGTCAGCACCACAAAATTCATCACATTTCCGGCGGCAGGGATGCCCGCGGTCTGGAACACGCGGACGAACGGGCTTTCTCCCAGGGCGATCTGGTTCCAAGGGACGAGTCCGACTACCAGTGCCAGCCCGCCAAGATAGAACAGTACGAGATAGAAGAGCGTACGGCGCAGCGCCTTTGGCACGGCGACTCGTGGTTCTGCCGCTTCTCCTGCGGTCGCGGCCACGATCTCAATCCCCAGAAAACTAAACACCGCCATGGTAATTCCCAGCAGTACACCGCTCAGCCCGCTGGGAAAGAATCCGCCGTGTCCCGTGTAGTTGGCGGTCCCGACGCGTGGGAACCCGATGCCCGCCAGGAGCGCCGTTCCAAGGACCAGAAAAACCGCGATGGTCACCACTTTAATCATCGCGAACCAGTATTCGAACCTCCCGAAGCTCTTGACACTGACGGTGTTGACATAAACGATCGCAGCAGAAAAAGCAGCCACCCACATCCACGATGGAATGTCAGCAAACCAGAGTTTGCAGTAGATAGCTGCCGCCACAACTTCACTTCCCACAATCACCACCAGGCACAGCCAATACGTGTAGCGGATCGCAAAACCCGCCCACGGATGTAGATAAATCTCGGCATGCAGCCCGAAGGAGCCCGCGGCTGGATGTTCGGCAGTCATCTCCGCCAGCGCCCACATCACTGTCAGCGCAATCAGCGATCCTCCCAGAAAACTGAGAATCACCGCCGGGCCCGCTAGCTTTACGGAAATGGCGCTCCCTAGAAACAATCCAGTTCCGATAGTGCTGCCCAGTCCGATCATGGCGACTTGCCGCGGCGACAGGTCTTGATGGAGCCCTGCTTCGCGCGCAACAATCGCCGCGGGGTCAGGCTCGCCGTGCGGCGCGCCGCTGTGCATTTCCGTGTTGTTCATGGCGTGGCATCGTAACAGAAATTCGGTACCTGTTCCCGGACCTGAACCTGGGGCCAGTAAACGACGCGGCACGACTGTCCCCCAAGACAGTCGCGGTGCCCCATTGCTGCTCCTAGAATCGAACCCGTGGCGCGAACACCTGCAAAGCCGCCACGGAGGCAGTCATGAAAGCGGTTCTTGCGCTGGTCATTATTTACGTCGGCACTTTTTTCCTGGTCATTCAGGGAGCATCTCAAAATGCCGTGCAAGCGTCACCGCAAGGCGCAGGCCCGGCACAAAACAGTGCTGCCTCTCCGCAATCCAGTTCTTCGATTGATCCCGCGAAAGAGGCCGACATTCGTTCGCTGATGGAATTGGTCGGTGCGCGCGATCTGGTGCAGGACGGCTCCAACACCGCCATCGAGCAGTCTCGTGAAAAATTACTCGCCACCGTTCCCAACAACAACAAAGGCCAGGCGTTTGTAAACGCGTTCGCCGCCAGCTACCAGAAGAAATTTGATGTCGACCAGGTAACCGATCAACTCGTGGCCATTTACGACAAGCATTTTACGGATGATGAAATCAAGGGGTTGCTCCAGTTTTACGGTTCTCCTCTCGGCCAGAAGGTCTCCGCGGAGACGCCCAAAATCGGCCGTGAAACTCAGGCGGCGATCCGCGCCGCCGGCGCCAAAGCCGCCAAGGATTCCCTCGCGGAAATGAAGCAGGAGAATCCGGAGATCGGCCAGTCAGCGCATCTCGGGAATGGACAAGGCCAGAACCGCTGGCAGCAGCGCCGGGCACAGCGCGCCGGACAAAATCCAGCGCCTACACAACAGGCCGCCCAACAGCAAGATCCGCAATAATCGGAATTTAGTTCAGGAAGCGCTTGCCGTTCACGGGAAGCGCTTTTTGATTTTTATGTCGATACCAAACGTTCCGTTTTGATCGCGCAGTCCGACAATGGAAACGTTTCGGTCCACGTTGTATTCCACTTGAATGACCTGCTGCTGCGTGGAGCTCACGTTAGAAACATAGGTGATCGTGAGATTGCGTGCGATCTGTTGCTCCACCGTCACGCGCGCCGCGGCGTTCTGTTCCGAGCCCGTCGAGCCAACTCCGGCCAGCCCCGGATCAACGCGAAATCTGGTTATTCCAAACAAGCGTTCCAGGCGTCCGCCCAATTGGCTGGAAATTGCTTCGGAAAGAATTGCTGAGGCACCCGCCGTTCCGCTCTGCGACGTGCCGCCGCTGCGCGTGGTCGCTTCAGAGCTGGTTTGCCCAAGCGCCAGCAGCGTAATGATGTCGTTCGCTGGCAGCGGCGGATCGGAGCGATATGCCAGCGTGAGCTTGCTGGCCGGGCCATTGAAATTCAGCGTGATCTCATACTGCTGAATCGTCGTGGTCGCTTCCACGTTCAAAACCGGATCCAGGCGGAAGGGATTCGCGAAGTTCAAGTCTCCCCGGGTAACCCGGTAGCGGTTGCTCGCAAAATATAAATCACCCGACAAAATATGAATGTGGCCAAGGAGAATCGGATGTTCCCACGTCCCGCGCACCCGAAGATTCGCTTCGGCCTGTAGTTGCGCTCCGGGCCATTCCATCCGCGCATCGGGCGCCGACACCGCTTCGACATCGAACTGTAAATTGCGCAAGTACGGTGAACTTGTCGTCGGGCTGGCGATGCCTTCTTTTGCTGACACCAGCATCCCCGCGACTTCCAATCCTTGCGTGAGAGTGACCCGCTCGATGGTCACCTTCCCGGAGAGCAGACCCGCCTCTGGCGTGCCCGTCAGCCTTAACGAACCTCCCACCAGCCAACTCATGCCCTCCGGATACCGGATGCGCACTCGATCGGTGCGCACGCTGAGGTCGTAGCGCAACGGACTTTCCGCGTAGTTCACGCTTCCGGAAAGATGCAGCGTGCCTCCTCCGGATTCCGCGCTCATATTTTCCAGGAACAGGCGCGTCGCATCGAAAACCATGTCGCCCGTGATGGCGCTAAGCCCGGTTGGAAAATCCGCCGCGCGCGCGGAGGCATTTTCGATGTGCACGCGTCCAGTGATGCGGGGCCGGTCCAGCGTCCCTTCAAAGGCAGCGTTGATTTGCGCTGGACCGCGTGCGTCGAGATTGGGCACAAAACCGCTGATCAGCCGCAGGTCCAGTGCGCCATTCAGGCGCAATCCGACCGCCCGGCGCCCTGCAAATTGAACCGATCCTGAGATCTGTAAATTAGTGTCCGTTCCCCGCAACGTCACCGGTTCGATCTCCAGGCTATTCTTCGTCGATCGAAAACGAACCGGCCCGGTATTTTCCAGCCGCACGTTAGCGTAATTCATGGCCAGCCGCGAGAAATTTGCCTCCACAATAATGTTTTGCAGTTCCTTGAGCGAACCATTTACCGAAATGTCGCCGTCAGCATTCGCGTGGCCGCTGAAGTCTTTCAGGTGTAACGCCGAGAGCAGGAAAGGATCCAAGTCAATGTTCTTGATCGAGACTTTGCCATTGATCGGATACGGATCGGCAAGTCCGAGTGTATAGCCCCCACTAACCTCTCCCGCGGCCATTGCCGAACCCAATTCCAAGCGTGCCGCTCGCCCGTCCGAGGTCAACTTGCCGTCAAAACTGCCTACCACCACCTGGCCGATTCGCAGGTCCACGACCCGGAAGGAACCGTCGCCAATCGGCGTTTTCAATGGGCCGCTGGCCCTCAACCGGAAAGTTACCTGCCCTCCCACGGGCACGCGCGCCACTTGCAATTTCTCAATATTCTCCAGTGGCAGGGCCGCGCCTACGAGCTCCGCAGAAACTGTCTGCTCCCGAAAGCGGTAACCAGCCGAGCCGGTAATGATTCCCGCGCCACGCCCGTTTTCTTTTCCGGGCGGAAAGAATCGTAACTCCGCGTCCGCGATGCGCACTTCCTCCGGCGAAATGTTCAGTTGCCCGCGCAGTCGATTAAAGGAAAGTCCATAGACCTTGCCCTCTGCCAGATCGAACAAACCGGTGACGCTGGGTTCTTCCCGGGTTCCGTGCCCATGAAACTGCCCGGTCAACAGTCCACTGACCGGGTAGTTCAGACCCAGCAAACGCTCGAGGTTTTCGGCTGGAACTTTTTCGAAATTTGTCTCCGCTGTCCACTGATTTTCCGGAAGGAAATTCCATTTTGTGAGCGAAAGCCTTCCTTCGATATCGGATTCCATGTTGCTGCTGCGGGCATGTCCGTGCCCGAGCGTAAGTTCCGAGGGCGAGTAGCTCAGGTCCCCCTCAAGGAAATCCACGAAGACGCCGTCGTACCGCGCGTGTTCCCCGCGGAAGTGCCCCTGAAACGCCGGACCTCCGGAGGGACCCACGATTTTTCCATCCCACCGTACGCTCCCCGATAACTGTTTCGCGGCTTCCGCGGAACCGGGCGCGGCTCCTCGCAGTCCGTTGATGAAATCCTTGTAGGTCTCCAGCGATCCGGCCTCAAAGCGCAGAGTCATCAATGAATTGCGCGGGGCAAGAACGCCGTCTATCGTGCCGCGCGATGACGGCGTCTCGAATTCACCGGAGTCGATCGCCAGCATGCTGGCGTCAAAGCGGTAGCGGAACTTCCAGGCAGCGTTTACCGGCTGATGGCCCGGCGCCAGTTCTTCCGGTTCCTCCCACACGGTATTCACCGAAATTTCGAAGTGTTCGAAACCGCCAGTCCAGGTTTCCACCGTGTCTGCGGTCATCCGCGCGTCCCAGTGCAGCTCGTCGATAGGGAAGTCTCGGTGTTCGATCGCCGGCAGGACTCCCGCCAGCTTTACATTCTGCACATGCGTGTCGGCCCTGAATTTCAGGCCGTCGAATCGCAGCGTCACGCGCCCAGTTACGCTCCCGCCAAACGCGCCCGCATAAAAATCCGGCACCTCCAGGCCGCGATTGTCGATTCGATAGCTGCCCTTGCTGGTGAGACCGCTGGTATGAAAGATTTCATAAGGCAGCGCGATATTCTGCCCGGAGTAGCTCCCACTGCCCTTGTACTGGCCGCCGGCAAACTGGCCTTCTCCGCGTACATCGACCCGCCCTGTCGGCACCATGGGATTGCGCAAAGTTTCCCTGAAATCCAGCAGATCGACCCAGCCGCGGTACCGGAAACTCCATTGCGGATTCGCGAAATCATTCATTTCCGCTTGGGCATCGAGATGCGAGTGCCCGGCGCTGAATACTCCCTGCTCAAGGGTGAATCCTTTGCGCCATATCGTAAACTTTGCCGTGAGCCCCACCGGCAGCGGTACGAAGTGCTTCGATGCGAACTGCATGGTTTGCCAATCAAGATTGCCGAGATACAGGGGATTCTCCAACGTGCCCCCGGCCTCCAGCCCGAACCGCAGGTCTCCCCCATGCACGGTAATCGGTGTTTTGAAGTCGTTGTAGAGCAGCCACCCGTCAGCGAGCAGCACGCGCCGGATATGCCACTCGAAGAGCGTGTCGCGTAGCGGCTTGTCGACGGAAACAGGCCGCGGAGGCGAAGGCACATTGGTCGTACCGTTCTTTTCCACGCGGATGTGCACGTGTGGTTTCTGCACCACAAGTTCATCAAGCGAAATCCGGTGTCCCCAGAAGGAAACGATGCGCAGTCCGGCCTGCACTTCTTCAGCTGTGAATAGAGGTTCGGTTCCCGCAGGCTCCCTTCCGTGGATCACTAGGCCTTTTATCGTTGCCCGCATGGCGAGCCATTGAATCGACAATGAGCGCAACTCCACTTTGGCGCCCGTCATCCTCTCCAAACGGCTCACCAGCAGGCGCGTTAACAGGGGATTGCCCGCGCCGCTGCCAAAAAAAACAACGATCGCCAAAAGCGTTATTACCGCCAGCACCCACGGCGTGTGAATGATCCAGTTCCAGATCGGGTGGCGGCCCTTACGCTTCATTTCGCCGCCTCGTTGATGAATTTTTCAATGTGCAGGCGGGCCTTGCTCTCGATCAGCCATTGATCGGCCTGGTCGTTGATTCCGCGCTGGACCAGCGCTTCCCGGATGAAGTCCCGCGCCGTGTCCAGCGGCGGCGGTTCCTGCCCGCGCGACTTGGCCAGAGGCACTACTGACTTTTGGTAGAAATCGTCTACCGTCTTGGGGTCAATCTGCACTCCGGGACGAAACCGTGAATCCAGGTAGTTGCTCAAATACAATTGTGCTGCCGCCATTTCCCGCACTTCGGCGTCGTTCAGTCCAATCTGTTTTATCCTGGCCTCGTACTCCCCCGTCGATGGGAATGATTTCCGGACGCGCTCCACGCTGCGTTCGATGTCGGCCGCCGATGGCTGCGGGAAACGCGAAACATTGGCTTCGGTTCGCACGATCCATTGATCGATCAGCCGGTCGAGAATTTGGCCATCCGTTTCCGATTTTCCATCCAGGAATTGCTGGTAGCGGCTGAGTGCACGGATGTCGCTCAATAAAATGATGTCGTTTTCGATTCGCGCGGCAACCCGGTCCACTATTTCCTGCGCGGTTACTACTCCCGTCCCCGCCACCAGGAGCAGCGAAACCACAAGAACGCGAATGGCCGGCCTGCGCACTAGAAGCTCGACCCCAGATTGAAAAAGATTTGAAATCCGGGGAGTCGTGTGCCCTGCTGGCCCAGAGAGCCAACCGGGCAAGTCGTGCTCGTGGTATTGCTCGGGCATTGAATGGGAATCACAAACGAAGGACGATTGAGCTGGTAACCAAGATCGATGCGAATCGGACCCACTGGGGTCTTGTATCTCAGGCCTAGCCCGATGGTGTGAGCAAAGTAATTCAGTTCGTTCGTGCAGTTCGTGGCGCACACCGGCAGGTTTGTTGGTCCGGGCGGAAGCGCTGAGTTTTGCAGCGTAAAAGTGGGCGTCGGCAACATGGAATGGAAGGAGATCCGGCTCAGCCGGCTGTACACGTTGCCGCCGTCATAAAAAATAGCGCCGCCAAGCGAAGTTCCAATAAACGGCAGGCGCATCGGAAACCGGAATTCCTGATTCATGATCAGCATGGCCTGGCCGCCGACCGGGAAGCCCGAGCAAGCATCGCGTGGGCCCGCTTGATTGAGTGCGAAGCCGCGCAGCGATGTTCCACCGCCGGCGAAGAATCGCTCCGGAAGAGGGATGATCGTGGGCGTCGGCCCGGTGGGAACCGTGCCTGGCAGGCACTGCCCCGGAACCGGCGGCGGAAAACTTAGCGAAACGGTGTCGCGGTACGGCACCAGAAACCCGAATCTTGTGGAACGCGCAAAACTGAAGCGCCGCTTGATCGGGTAGTACGTGGAATTTTGAAAGAAAAACCGCATGAAACTCGCGCTCGAACCAAATTTCGTATCGGCGTCGCTGAAATCCGCGCTGTTAAAACTCCCCTTCGATGCGTCCGCGGGATTGTCCCGCGAATCGCGGAACCACGTTACTCCGAATCCTGACACCAGCGTCGGCTGGTTGTAGAGCGGAATCGCGTCGCTCAGGATATTGAGATTGGAAACGATCACGTGCCGGAAAGTATAGCGATATAGCAGGGTAGTCAGCGGCGAGATTTGATGCGTCAGCTGCACCGAACCCTCATACCGCTCTTCCGTAAATGTATTGATGTCCCGCGTTTTTTCCGCGAACGCCGTCGCCTGGAAACTGAAATGCGGACTGGCGAAGGTGTTCGGCGCCGAATACCCCAGCAGGGCGCGCCCCTGCAGGGTGCTGCCGCGCAGCTTGAAGGACAGCGAGTCTCCCCGCCCGGTCAGATTTAGCTTGCTCACCTCTAGAATTCCGCGGGGCGCGGCCTGGATTTGGGTTTCCGTGGGATTCGTGGTGCTCGCGAGCCTCTGCACTTCGAACCCTCCTCCGTACGCCACCGTGTAGCGTTTGGCTTCTTCGACCAGTACGGCGATGTCTTTCTCCGGATTTGCCCCGTTGGGATTCTGAGGTTCGATCGTCACGCGATTAAAAACCCCAAGGTTGTACAGCCGCCGCTGCGATTCCACCACGTCCCCTTCGCGCAGCGGCTTCTTCACCTTGATGTGCACTTCTCGATGGATGACTCCCGGCCGCGTGTGCTGGTAGCCGCCGATCAGGATCCGCCGCACGCGCGTTTGTGGACCTTCCTGGATGTGGTATACAAGTCGAACCGCTTCCGCCTGTTCAATCGATGTCTTGGGATCTTTTTCTTTTGGCTCTTTTTTTCTATTTTCCTGCGAAGCCGCCGCGCTTCCCACCGCCTCTGCTATTTGCGCCGTCGGCCCGGTCGACTCGCGCTCCGCCGTCGACGTAAAGCTCGCCTCCGGGAATCCTTCGTTAAAATAGAGCGCCAGAATGTTGTCCCTGTCGGTCGTCACGTTGAAATCGGAATACGGCTGCCCCGAAGTCGAGGCGATCACGCCGAGAAGTTCTTCTTCCTTGAAGGCGCGATTTCCCTCGATCGAAAGGGAAGCCACCCGCGTCTGTTTTCCTTCCTGCACCACGAAGCGTATGAACAAATCGCCTTCTTTGCCTTTGTAGTTGTCCTCTGTCTGTGGCTCGACCTTGGCATCGAGAAATCCGTTCGCCTGATACAGGCTGCGCATCGATTGCGCGTCGGAATCCACCAGCCTTCGGCTGAATCGCCCCGCTGAACCGAAGGCCCCCCCAAAAATTTGCAATCGGCTCCGCAGTAGTTCGCTGTCGAAGTATTTGTTGCCGGTTATTTCAATCCCCATTAGTTTGTGCTTGGCTCCCCGTTCCACCGTAAAAGTAATAGTTTCTTCCGTGGTCTGTGCCGCGCTGCGGCTGGATTTCACTTCATGCGTCTCCGTCTTGTAATTCACGTCGGCGTCGAAGTACCCCAGCCGTTCCAGCCGTTCCCGAACATTGCGTTTTCCCTCTTCCAGCAAGTCCGCGTCAACGGCGCCCTCCTGATAGATGGGAATCAGTTTTTTCAGCTCGCCGTCCGAAAACTTCGCCCCCTCTATCGTCACCTTCACCCGCGGCCCTTCCGTTACTTCCAGGTCGAGGGGAATGGTGCTCTTCGCGGCATCGTAGTCACCTCGGCGCACCGCCGCTCTCCCGCTGAGGTGTCCCTTCTTCACGAGGTATTTCCGGATGCGGCCCGTTCCTCGCTGCACCTTGGCCGAAGTAATCTCGCTTCCCGCTTTCAGCCTCAGCCGCGACAGAATTTCCACGTCGCGGTATTCCGTCTCGTTCTTCAGTTGGATGTTTCCCACGCGGGCGCGCCGGCCCGGCTTCACGCGCACCACAATATCCACTTGGTGCGTCTCCGCATGCGGCACCGCTTCCGCCGAAACTTCCGCTTGATACAAGCCCTCATCGCGAAGCGTCTCTCGCAGCCGTTCCAATGCCTCGTCGACCACTGCCCGCCGGTACGTCTGCCCCAGCGTAAGCTGCATCGCTGCCGCTGCCGACGAATCGCTGGGCGGGGCGGTGAGTCCCTCGATGCGCACCTGGTTAAAAAACAAATTCTCCCGCACCACGAAATCCAGCCGCATTCCATCCGCCACGGGAGTCACGACTGCCTGCAGGTACGCGTAGTCCCCCAACCGGTAAAGCGCGCGCAAACTTTCCGCGATTTTTCTTCGATCCAGCGTGTTCCCGGTTTCCACCGCGATTCCGGAAGGCGCGTCGGACAAAACCTGGCCATTTTCCTTGACGATGCGGATCGCCACAATCTTCGGCTCTTCCTTCGCCACTTCTCCCGTGGCTGTCTCTGGCGGCACTTGTCCGTGCGCCGGCGCGGCCCCTGTCAGGAGCGCGAGCGCGGCAATTCCTCGCAACCCATTGGCCCAGCTCAATTTCATGGTTCCATTCGCTCAGACGAAGGGTAGCACGCTGGCGTTGCCTGCCCTGCCCTCTTTGGCGCTATCATGTAGTTTAACAGGTGCGTCCGCTGCGCCTGCCGGGACCGTGCCTTTCGTGAGCGATTCTCTTCAGGAAAAATATTCGCGCCAGATGCTTTTCGCCGGTATCGGCCCGGTAGGGCAACAACGGCTCCTCGCTTCCCGCGCGGCCATCGTCGGCTGCGGCGCTATCGGTGCTGCCGCTGCCAATCTTCTCGTTCGGGCCGGCGTCGGCTACCTCAGAATCATCGACCGCGATTTTGTCGAACCCTCGAACCTGCAGCGGCAAACCCTTTTTGACGAGTCCGACGCCCTCAGCGTCCTTCCCAAGGCCGTCGCCGCCGAACGCAAGCTGCGCGCCATCAATTCCACTGTCGCCGTCGAAGGCCTCGTCGCCGATCTCAGCTCTCACAACGCCGAAGCGCTTCTCGATGGTGTCGATCTGCTTCTCGATGGCACGGATAATTTCGAAACGCGCTTCTTAATCAATGACCTGGCCGTGAAATTCAGCCGGCCCTGGATCTACGCCGCCGGCGTCGCCAGCTATGGCCTGACCATGGCCATTCGTCCCGGAGCCACTGCCTGCCTTGCCTGCCTGCTCGAATCCGGCGATGCCTCCCAGGGCCTCGAGGAAACTTGCGACACTATCGGCGTTCTCGGCCCGATCGTCAATCTGATCGCTTCGCTGCAAGTAGCCGAAGCCTTGAAATTCCTCTCCGGCCACCCCCAAGCCCTTCACGGGCGCTTGCTCTCTTGTGACGTCTGGACCGGCCGCATGCAATCGATCGGCGTGGCGCGTCATGCGGAATGCCGCGCTTGTGCTCGCCGCGAGTTCACTTATCTTGCAGGAGAAGTCCAGCCGCGCATCACGCTGTGCGGCCGTGATTCTGTTCAGATTCACGAGCGCGCCCGCTCCATCGATCTCGGCGTTCTCCAAGCGCGCTTGAAGCCTCTCGTCGACGATGTGCGTCAGAACGATTTTCTGCTTCGCTTCCGCATCGCCCCGTATGAAATGACCATCTTCGCCGACGGCCGCGCCATTCTCAAAGGCACCAAAGATCCCGCCGTGGCGCGCTCTCTCTACGCCAGGTACATCGGCGCCTGACGCCGCACTTCTCTTTCACGCCGGAATTGCTATTCAACGAGGAAGGTGCCCGGAGCGTCCAAACGAACTGCGCATGTTCGAGCGGTCCAGGTTTTCACGCAGATTCATCAGCGTCAGGAACGTACTCAAGATGCGCGCCTTCAGGTCGTCCGTCAGGTGCAGGCCGCTGGTGGCTACGCGCGCCAGGACTTCCCCGTGCTCGGTGATGAATTTCATGATTTCACGCTGGCGTTCATGCGGTGCATTGCCCAAGGCTGTCTCTCGCCGCATCTCCGAGCAGCTGGTTTCCAGCGCCAGCGTGAAATGCAGGACGCACAGCCGCTGCTCTGTGAGCGCCGGTGGCGCTTCGTTTTTGCATCCCGAAATTTGGCAAGCAGTTCCCATGAGCCGGATAGCGCTAAAGGCTAGGTTACATCTCCCGCGTGAAAAATCCACTATGCTTCGCGCGAGTGTCGCGAATCTTACATGACTGGCCTCTTGCGCCTCCCGCGCTTCGGCAGGGCCTGCGCGCCAAATATTTCAGGAATACTATTGACAGGAGTATGCAGGGGACTGTATAAAAATACAGTGGGAAGTTTGCGCTGAACCATGAATACGCATAAGACATTTCGCCACGGCCAAATCCTCCGCTTGGTTTCGGATCGCCGTATCGCCAACCAGGAAGAGTTGCGGCGTGGGCTCGCCGCGCAAAAGCTTCGCGTCACCCAGGCCACCCTTTCGCGCGACTTGCAGGAGCTTCGCCTGATTAAAACTCAGGAAGGCTATAAGCCCGCCACCGCCTTGCCTGAAGAATCCGCGCCTCTGCCTCCGCTCGCTCGCGCCCTCGGCGAATTTCTCCTCGATATCCGCCCCGCGGAAAATCTTCTCGTTTTGAAAACGCCTCCCAGCGGGGCCCAGCCCCTGGCCGCTGCCGTCGACGGCGCCAAATTCCCTGAAATCGCCGGCACTATTGCCGGTGACGACACCGTCCTTATCATTACCCCCAACAAGAAAGCGCGTAAATCCTTGCAGGAAAAAATCGAAGCCCTGGTGAAATGAGAAATCCTCTCCAAGTCGCGGTTGTCGGCGTCACCGGCTATACCGGTCTCGAGTTGGCGCGCATTCTTCTTCGCCATCCCGCACTCCAGCCGCCGGTCTTTTACGTGCGCGAAACCAACGGCGCGAATTGCCTCGCCGAACTCTTCCCCCAATTTCGCGGCTGGGGCGAAGCGCCGCTGCGTCCGCTCTCGGTTGACGCCATCACTTCCAGCAATGCCGGCACCGCGTTCCTTGCGACGCCCCATGAAGTTTCCGCGGAATTAGCTCCGGCTCTGCTCCAGGCTGGCCTCCGCGTCGTAGATTTGAGCGGTGCCTTCCGCTTTCGTGAAACGGAAACTTTCACCTCCTGGTACAAATTGCCGGCGCCACACGCTGCCTGGCTTTCCGAGGCCGTCTACGGTATTCCCGAGCTGTACTCCAGCGAAATTGCCAAGGCTCGCCTGGTGGCCAACCCCGGTTGTTATGCCACTAGCGTGATCCTTGCCCTGCGGCCTCTGACGCAAAAAAATCTACTCGCCCCCGGCGCGGGCGTGGTTTGCGACTGCAAGTCCGGTGCCAGCGGCGCGGGCAAGGATCCTCGCCGCGATCTCCACTTTGTCGAGGTGGATGAAAATTTCAAGGCTTACGGCCTTTTCACTCACCGTCACACGCCGGAAATTCTCGAACACACTGGTCTCGGCGAATCACAACTTATTTTTTCCACCCATCTGCTGCCGCTTTCGCGCGGCATTCTTTCTACCATCTACGTCACTCTCGCCGAATCGCAAACTGCCGCGGACATCGAGTCGCTCTATCGCCGGTTCTACGCTGGCCGGCCGATGGTTCGCATCTGGCCCGCCGGCAGCTTGCCGGAGCTGCAGCACGTCGCGCACACAAATTTTTGCGATATCGGATTCGCGCTAGACCACTCGGGACGCCGCCTGGTCCTCGTCTCGTGCCTTGACAATCTCGGAAAAGGCGCCGCCGGCCAGGCCGTGCAAAATTTCAACCATATGCAGCAAATAGAGGAGCAAACTTCACTTCAATGAGAATCGTAATCAAATTTGCAGGTGCATTGCTCGAAGACGACGCCACGGTGCGCTCTCTCGCGCGGCAGGTTGCCGCGCTCGCGCAACAAGGCCACGAAATTCTCGTCGTTCACGGCGGCGGCCGCCTCTTCACCGCCACGTTAAAGCGCATGTCCATCGAGAGCAAATTCATCGCGGGCCTGCGCGTTACCGACCGCGAGACGCGCGACGTCGCCGTCATGGTCTTCGCCGGTTTGTTGAATAAGAAATTGGCTGCGTCCATCTCTGCCGAAGGGCAGCCGGCCATCGGCATTTCTGCTGCCGACGCTCGCTGCTTCGTCGCCGAACCCATGGTGCATAACGAAGTCGAAGGCGGCCTGGGCTTCGTCGGTTACCTCACTGGATTGAACGCGCCGTTCATCGAATCACTCTGGCACGAGGGTCTTTTGCCGGTTTCGCCCTGCCTCGGCCTGGGCTCGGACAACGAGCTATACAACATCAACGCCGACCATATGGCAGCTGCCTGCGCGGAATATCTCCACGCCGATCAGTTGATCTATCTCACGGATGTCGCCGGTGTTCTTGATGGGGAGAGAGTTCTCTCCGCCGTCACCTGCGAAGAGGTCGAGCGCCTGGTGCAATGCCGCGTCGTTTCCGGCGGCATGATTCTCAAGCTGGAAGCCGCCAAGCGCGCCATCGAAGGTGGCGTCCGCGAAGTTCGCATCGTCGGGGGCACCTCTCCGGACGCCTTGTTACTGGCTTCCCATGCGACGCCACCCAGCAGTGACAGCGCGCCGTTTATTCCTGGAACGCGCGTCCTCCGTGAACCCTTGTCCGCCGCCCAAGCGGCCTATTCGGCGGCGTGATGAAGATTTCATCCAAAAAGAATTCATCGGCAAAGCTCGCGCGAAAAGCGAAACCTGCCGCTGCGCGATCCGCCAAACCGGACGCTCGCCTGCTCGATGCCGAGCAGTTCCTGCTGCCTACTTACAAGCGCCAGCCCGTGGTCATGACTCACGGCCGCGGCGCATATGTCTTCGATTCCACCGGGAAGAAGTATCTCGATTTTCTTGGCGGCATCGCCGTGAACGCCCTCGGCCACGCGCATCCCCGCGTCGTAAGAGTAATTCGCCGCGAAGCCGCGCGCGCCATTCACCTCTCGAATCTTTTTCATAACGCCTATCAGGGCCCGCTCGCGCGCAAACTCTCCGAATGGTCCGGGATGGACCGCGTCTTTTTTTCGAATAGCGGCACCGAAGCGATCGATGGCGCGATGAAACTGGCGCGGTTGTATGGCCGGAAAACTGACGAACCCGCTGGAACGACTGCGAAGAAACACCGCTTCCTCGCCCTCGAGAATTCATTCCACGGACGCACTTTTGGCGCTGTCAGCGTTACATCCACCGAGAAATACCGCTTGCCCTTTGCTCCCCTGGTCCCCGGCGTGGATTTCGTGCGTTTCAACGACGTCGCCGATCTCGAAGCGAAATTCGACGATACCGTTTGCGCCATTCTCATCGAAACCGTTCAGGGCGAAGGCGGAATTTATCCCGTCAGCGAAGCGTTTTGGAATCGCGCTCGCTCACTCGCCACGCAGCACGGCGCTCTATTGATCGCCGATGAAATTCAATGCGGGCTCGGCCGCACCGGCCGCTGCTTCGCCTATCAGAAATTTTCCTCGAAGCCGGACATTGTTTTGATCGCCAAGCCGCTTGCCGCCGGCCTGCCCCTCGGCGCTATCCTCACCACGGAAGACGTGGCCTCTCGCGTCTCCGCCGGGATGCACGGCACTACCTTTGGCGGCGGCCCGCTGGCTTGCGCCACCGCGCTTGAGTTTCTCCACATCGTCGAGGATGAAGATCTTCTCGAAAATATCCGCGCGCGCGGCTCCGAACTGCGCGAAGGTCTCACCAAGCTCGCTACTAAATTCGATTTTATTCGTGCCGTACGCGGCGAAGGCCTGATGATCGGCGTCGAACTCTCCGTCGAAGGCGGCCCATTTGTCAGCGAGGCCATGCAGCGCGGTTTGCTGATCAATTGCACCCACGATTTTACGCTGCGCTTTTTGCCGCCCTTCCTCATCACCCGCGCGCAAGTCCGCGAATTTCTCAAGCTCCTGGAACTCGTTCTCGCAACCACTCCACGGCAGGCCTCGGCCCCGGATTCCGCCAACTCCGCGGATCCCCAGCGCGTCGCTCACGCGACAGCAAGGTGAAATGAAAAATGACCGCTACAACTCTCGTTGCGCCCATTTCCTTGTCCAATGATCTTCTTACCGGAGCGGAGTGGAGCCCCGCGCACACCCGCGAGCTGATCCAGCTCTCCGCGGACATCAAAGCCCGTCCGGTCCGCTACGCCTCCACTCTTCACGGCAAATTCATCGCCTTGATTTTCGAAAAGCCCTCGCTTCGTACTCGTGTCACTTTTGACGTCGGCATCCAGAGCATGGGCGGCTCCGTGGTTTTCCTCGATCACACGCAGGCGTCCGCTTCTCTCGGCGCGCGCGAATCCATCGCCGATGTCGCTCGCAACCTTGAGCGCTGGGTTCATGGCATTGTTGCCCGCGTTTACCAGCAGCGCGTGCTCGAGGAAATGGCGGCCAACGCCAGCATCCCGGTCATCAACGCGCTGTCTGACAAATTTCATCCCTGCCAAGCGCTTGCCGATTTTTTCACGCTCGAGGAAAAATTCGGCGCTCTGCGCGGATTCAAACTCACCTACGTCGGCGACGGCAACAACGTTTGCCACTCGCTCATTTATCTGGCAGCGCGCCTCGGCGTTCACTTGCGCGTCGCCACACCGGCGGAATATGCGCCATTGCCGGATGTTGTTGCGGACAGCAAGCGCGTAGCCCGCGAAACCAAAGCTAAAATCGAATTGATGACCGATCCGCGCCAAGCGGTGACAGGCGCGCAAGCCGTTTACACCGATGCGTGGACCAGCATGGGCTTCGAAGCCGAGGGGCAAGTGCGAAGCACCGTCTTTCAGCGATATCAGGTCAACACCGAGCTGATGTCGCTCGCCGCGCCGGACGCCGTGTTCATGCACTGTCTTCCGGCGCACCGTGGCCTGGAAGTCGCTCCGGAAATCCTCGACGGCCCCCAGTCGGTCGTTCTCGATCAATCCGAAAACCGCATGTACGTGCAGAAAGCCATCCTGCATACTCTGTTCTAGCCGTGTGATGTTCTTGAGTACATCGCGCGAACTTTTCTTTGTAGGGGCCGCCTTCCGAGGCGGGCCGCCTTGTCTGTGTAGGGGCGCAGCATGCTGCGCCCCATTTGGCCGCAATCAATCGTTGGAGAGGAATCGTGAAAGCACAATTACCCAAACCGAAAAAAGTTGTACTCGCCTATTCCGGCGGACTGGACACCTCCATCATCATCCCTTGGCTCAAGGAAAATTATGGCTGCGAAGTTATCGCCGTGATCGGCGACGTCGGCCAGCAGGAAGACCTGGAAGCCGCCCGCAAAAAAGCGCTCGCCACCGGCGCATCCACCGCGCTCGTTGAAGATTTGCGCGAAGAATTTGTGCGCGACTACATTTGGCCGACGCTCCGCGCCGGCGCCGTTTACGAACACACTTATTTGCTTGGAACTTCCATGGCGCGGCCCGTCATCGCCAAACGCCAGGCGGAGATTGCACTGAAACTCGGCGCCGACGGCCTCTCTCACGGCTGCACCGGGAAAGGAAATGACCAGGTGCGTTTCGAACTGGCGTACAAGGCCGTCGCGCCCAATGTACAGATCATCGCGCCTTGGCGCGAGTGGGACATCGATTCCCGCGAAGACGCCATTGCCTACGCGCAAAAACACAATGTTCCCGTCGAGCAGAGCAAGAAAAACATTTACAGTCGCGATCGCAATATCTGGCACCTCAGCCACGAAGGCGGCGAACTCGAAGATCCCGCCAACGCGCCGAACGAAGCCATGTGGCAGTGGATTGTTTCGCCGGAAAAAGCTCCCGACAAAGCCGAGGAAGTCGAGATCGGCTTCGAATCCGGCACCCCTGTTTCCGTCAACGGCACGAAACTCGGCCCCGTCGACCTGCTCAACAAACTCAACGAAATCGCCGCCAAGCACGGCGTCGGCCGCACCGACCTGGTCGAAAATCGCCTTGTGGGAATGAAATCACGCGGCGCGTACGAAACTCCCGGCGGCACATTGCTGATCAAGGCGCATCAGGAGCTGGAGCGCCTCACTGTGGACCGCGAGACCGCGCACTTCCAGCAAGCTCTGGCAAATCGCTACGCCGAACTTGTCTATAACGGCGTGTGGTTCTCGACGCTCCGTGAATCGCTCGACGGCTTCTTCAAAGTCGCGCAGCAATTCGTGACCGGCGCCGTCGGCTTGAAATTGTGGAAGGGCACGCTCAACGTCACAAAACGTGTTTCGCCTTTTTCGCTTTATCGCGCCGACCTCGCGAGCTTCACCATGGGCCGCTACAACCCCAAGGACGCCGAGGGCTTTATCAATTTGTTTGCGCTGCCCGTCACCGTGCGGCCGAAAGCAAAAGCCGAAGGAAATAAGTAGGACAGACATACTTGTCTGTCCGCTGTTATTTGACGGTGACAGAACCGGGGCACGCAGGAATGCCTGTCCCACGAGTACCGAATGACTGAACGCAAAGACGACCGGCTGTGGGGAGGACGCTTCGAGCGCGAGCCAAATGCTCGCTTCGATGCGTTCCAGCGGTCGTTTGCGTTCGATCGGCGTCTTCTGCCTTATGAAATTGCGGTGGATCGCGCCTGGGCGAAAGCACTCGAGCCCATTGGGATTTTCACGGCAGCAGAAGTAAAGCAAATGCTCGGCGCGCTGGACAAAATTGAAAAACGCGCCAAGGCCGATTCCGCCTGGCTTGAAAAGGTCGGTGCCGATGCGGAAGACGTGCATCACTTTGTAGAAAAAGCGCTCGTCGAGGAACTCGGCCCGCTAGGCTGGAAACTGCATACCGGCCGCAGCCGCAACGAACTGGTGGCCACCGATTTCCGTTTGTTTGTCAGCGATGCGGCCGCGCAAATCCGCAATGCGCTCGAAGCCATTTTGAATGCGTTCCTGCAGCAGGCCAAAGCCAACCGCAATGTGCCCATGGCGGGGATGACCCACATGCAGCACGCCCAGCCCATCCTGCTCTCGCATTTTTTGCTGGCCCATGCGGAAGCCTTCGCGCGCGACATCACTCGACTGCAGCATGCATCGGCGAGCGCAGACGCGTGCCCCATGGGTTCCGGCGCGCTCGCTGGAAATTCATTCGCTGTCGATCGCAACGCCATTGCGCGCGAACTCGGCTTTTCCCGCATCACGGGAAACAGTCTGGACGCTGTCAGCGACCGCGATTTTGCGCTCGACTATCTTTTTGCTCTTACCGGCATCGCCACGCATCTTTCACGCCTGGCCGAGGACTTCGTGCTTTTTTCTTCCCAGGAATTTTCCTACGTCATTCTGCCCGACGAATATTCCACCGGCAGCAGCTTGATGCCGCAGAAGAAAAATCCCGACGCGTGGGAATTGATTCGCGGAAAAACGGGACGCATCACCGGCGCGTTGCTCGGCTTGCTCACCACACTAAAGGGCTTGCCAACCAGTTATCAGCGCGATTTGCAGGAAGACAAAGAAGCACTTTTCTCCGCGCACGATCAAATGGCGGACATGCTTGCGGTTGCGGCGGGCGCCATCGCTTCCACAAAATTCAACGCCGGCCGGTTGGCCGCCGCTGCGGCCAACCCCGCGCTGCTTGCCACGGAAGCCGCCGACTATCTCGTACACAAAGGGATTCCTTTCCGGCAGGCCCACGATATTGTCGGCAAGGTATTGCGCGAAGCCGAAAAACAAAGCGTGGCGTGGACCGCGTTGCCTCTAAAAACGCTGAAGAAAATATCGCCAGCGTTTGATGCGGATTTCGCCGGCAGCCTCAGTGTGGACGCGGCGCTGGCATCGAAAAAAGTTCGCGGCGGAACCGCGCCGGAAAGCGTGCACGCCGCAATTGACGATTTGGAAGGACGCCTCAACAAAAAAGCCAGCAAAACAGGAGCCAAGCCATGAACGCAAGCCAAGCAACGAAACAGCAGTCATCCCTTGCCGCCGTTGCGGAGGATCGGAGGTCCCTTCCGGGGTCGGCGCGCTAGTCACACGGACGTACCGTTGATGAAGCACGCACTTTCAGAAGCCTCCCTGCCGCGCGGTTTCCGCTTCGCCGCGACCGCCTGCGGATTGAAGAAAACCGGAGCGCTGGACCTCGCGATCATTTCGAGCGACGTGCCGGCGTCGGCCGCTGCCGTCTTCACGCAAAATCTCGTTGTCGCCGCACCCGTCCTCATTTCCAAGGAAAATATGCGCGCGTCGAAAGGCCGCATGCGTGCCGTGGTCGTGAATGCCGGCAACGCCAACTGCGCCACCGGCGAAGCTGGTCACGCCGCCGCCGTGCGCACGGTCGCGGAAGCCGCCAAACGATTGGGCTGCACGCCGCAGGAATTGTTTGTCTGCTCCACCGGCGTCATCGGCGTTCCGCTGCCGCTGGAAAGGATTCTTCGCGCCTTGCCAGTGATTGCTCGTTTTCGCCGCCCTTCCGCTCGTTCGTTCGCGGAAACATCGTTGGCGATCTGCACCACGGACACGCGCCCGAAAACCGCCTCAGCTTCGTTCAAGATGGCCGGCAAGCGAATTCATTTCGTGGGCTGCGCGAAAGGCGCGGGCATGATTCACCCGAACATGGCGACCATGCTGGCGTTTATCGCCACGGATGCGGCGATTGCTCCTTCCCTTTTGCAAAAAACGCTGCGCGACGTCACCGGCCGCACGTTCAACGCCATCAGCGTGGACGGCGACACTTCGACAAACGACACGCTGCTGGTTCTTGCCAACGGCGAAGCAGGCGCGCCCTCGATCAAAGCTGGTACCTCGGCGCATCGTGCGTTCACCGCCGCTCTGGAAGAAGTTTGCCGTTCGCTTGCTCTGCAAATCGTGGCTGACGGCGAAGGCGCGCAGCGCGTCATCGAAATCGAAGTCCGCAACGCGAAAACCGAAGCCGCCGCCAAGCGCATTGCGGAGACCATTGCGACTTCTCCGCTGGTCAAAACCGCTTTCGCAGGCGGCGACCCCAACTGGGGCCGCATTTTTGCCGCCGCCGGGCGTTCCGGAGTGAAGTTTGACACCGCCCTTGTGGACATCAAGATGTCCGGCATCCCGGTATTGCGGCGCGGCCAGCCGATCTATTTCAATGAACGCGCCGCGAGCAACAAACTCCTCGCCGAACACGTTCCGCTGATTGTGGATCTGCACGCCGGCAAAGCCAGCGCGCGCTACTGGACTTGCGATTTCACCGCGGAATACGTCCGCATCAACGCCTCCTATCGCACCTGACCCACGCGAGCCATCCGCAAAATAGGGGCGCTGACGAGAGGGCAAAGGTCGCAGAGGAGCGCTGAGAAGTGAACCAAAATGGGAAGAATACCCCCACACCCCCCGGTGTTTTCGTAAGAGCGGCCCGCCACGGCGGGCAGGCAAATAAAGGATTTGCGGGATACGGAACTTGGAAGTGGGTACGGAGAATTGGAGATGATTCGATTGGGTATCGTATTGAGCCCCCTCCCTCCCCCTATTTTCGAAACGATATGATTTTAAAAGGGTTAGAGGGTGGGGGTCTGCAAACGATATGATTCGATGAGACTTAGCAGTTAGGGTAACGGGGGTAGTGATCAGGTAGAGGAAAGTGGAAAGAGGTCTGCGCGGCGGCATGGCGGTAACGAAAGGGGGAGCATAGCACACCTTAATGAAAATGTTAAGTGTTTTACAGCGAATGGTCGAAAATGAGGGCTGAACGGCTATTAGAGACGGTTGAACGGTTTCCATGATTGCGAGAGGATTGATTGGATGGCGGGCGAAAGGAAAGAGAAGAACGGGCACGAGGGAGAAGAGCCGGCAAGATGCCGGCGCTACGAAATGAGGACGCCGCAAGGGCATCCTTGCCCACCCTTTAGCACAGCCGCCTTCCCTGAGCGGAGTCGAATGGTTAAGACTGGGTCAAAGAGCAAAAAAAATCATGAGCACCGTAGGCACGGTTTGCGTGTCCCGGACGGTTCTGCGGGGTGCGGTACCTAACCAAAAACATATTTCGGATCAAACGCGATTCTCGCTCGCCACCGCTTTTCGTTTTCTCGCCACTCGTTTACACTGAGCTTCGGGGGGAGCGTACTCTGCAAAGGGCCACTGCTCCCTGTCCCCCGTTTCCAAGCTATTACTGGCTCATCTCAGTGGCGACGGCGTCGCCGTACTTCTTTTGGATCTCCTTTTGGGTCTCGGGATCGAAGTCGGTTATGTGAAACATCCGGCGAACTTCGACCATTTCGTTGTCCGAGCCGGGGATGCGCGAGGCCCATTCGAGCGCCTCTTCGCGCGACTTCACCTGGATGATCCAGTAGCCGCCGACCACTTCCTTCGCTTCGGTAAACGGGCCGTCGGTAACTTTCGACTTTCCGCCTTTGAAGGTAACGCGCGCGCTCATCGTCGCGGGCGGGGTCAGCCCGTCGAGCGCGAGCAGCACGCCGGCTTTCCCTAGTTCCTCGTTGTATTTGCCCATTGCCTCCATGTCTTTGAAGTTGGGTACCCAGCCGGGTTTTGCGTTTTCGTAAACTTTCGGAAACATGATCATCATGAAGCGCATTGGGTTCTCCTTGAGCGTTGAGCGGACGCCGTATCACGGCCGCTACTTTATATAGGAGCTTGGACTGCGCCGGGGCGCCGAATGTTACGGGGCGCTGGGCGCGCGGTCTGTCTCCACTTACGCGTCGAACGGGCCGGACGGGAATCGACAAACAGCTTACTGTTTTTTCGTGTTCCCGAGGATGCTGAAAACAGGGTATTTAGCTCTAGGACGGGTGAGGCGGCGATGATTTCGGAACTGAAAACGGAGCGAAGCTCGGGGACGGGAACGTTTTCTCCTATTCTTTGCAAAGATTCGTTTCGCTCTTAATGATTGGAGATATCCAGGAATGGGGTAGACTTCCCGCAGTCCCCCGTTCCCGTAAAGGAGTGCAAATGCACTATTCCAGTCTCGCCTTGGCCGCGCTTGGTGGCACAGTCGCGTCTTTTGCCTTTGGTTTCTTGGTGTTTTGGCTGCTGCCAGGTCTTATCAAGGAAGGCCACAAGTACCCCGCCGTATTCCGGCCTAAGGAAGAAATGATGAAGGTTATGCCAGTCGGATTCGTCGCAACTTTCCTATCGATCCTGGTTGCCGCCATAATTTTCGCAATGAACCATCAGGGCGGATCGGGCACTGCGGAAGGTGCGCGCTTCGGCGTTCTCCTTGGTCTTTTCGTGGTTTGCGCCTTTGTGCTGCACAACTACGTGAACCTGAACATCGGGCTGAAACTCGCTCTAATGCAGGCTGCGGCTTACTTCGTCCAGTGGACGATCGTCGGAATCGTCATCGGTCTTATTTACAAACCCCTCGCTACACCATAATCGTGAATAGATCCCACGCCCCATCCCTGCCCCGCGCGGCCACCCGCCTGTGCTACACTAGGCGCATAAGTGTTTATCTGCTTGTGTGTATAGGTGTTTCATGGAAGAAATCAAAGAAGCCGTTCGCTGGAACATCAAAGTCTCCAAGGAAACCGACCTCACGCTGCGTACTTATCTTGGCGCCCGGGGCATGAAGAAAGGCGACCTCTCGAAATTCATCGAGGAGGCCGTCCGTTGGCGCATCTTCAACCGCACCGCTCAGCAGATCAAGGCGCGCCATGCCGGGGCTGACCCCGGCGAACTCCAGGCTATCATTGACGCTGCTCTCCGCGAGGTCCGCGCTCGACGCGGCACGAAAAGGAAAGGCTGACAAAGCTTGATGCGCGTAGTGCTCGATACCAATATCCTGGTGTCGGCCCTCATCGCTCCCGCTGGCAACCTTGCGGCGATCTACAACGCCTGGGAATAGGGTAAATTCACCCTGCTGACCTGCGCGGAACACCTCGACGAGTTGCGCGCCACTCTGCAAAAGCCCAGGGTTTCCGACCTTATCAAGCCATACAAAGCCGGCCGCTTGGTCAACCAGATCAAAAAGCTCGCTCAGAATATCGGCCACCTGCCTCACGTGAAGCGCTCACCCGACCCTGGCGACAACTTCTTGCTGGCGCTGGCGGAGGCCGGCAACGCGGATTACCTCGTCACCGGCGACAAAAGCGGCCTGCTGGCGCTGGCCAATCACAAGTCCACTCGCATCATCACCGCGCGCGACTTCGCCGCCCTGTTCACAGAACCGGCTTCATGAATCGAGGTTTTCCTCTTCTTGCGAATTCTCCACTCGCCACTCGTCACTCGCCACTTCCTCTAAACCGCAGGGGAAAACGTCTCGTCTGTCCGTTGCCCCTACCGCCCGCTACACCATAATCGTGAATAGTTCTGTTGTTGTTTTGCGTCTGAAGCGTTGACTGTGGTTTTTAGCCATTGCGAAGGAGATAGGCTTTGTTGGCTAATTCATTCCAGTGAAAGAGCCTCACCCGCTTCGTTTGCGATCTTATCGAACTGGATAGCTCTCCGGCATCCCAGTTCAGCGACGTAACGGCAGGAATCCGTCGTTAAGGGTGCTCGACCCGCCATGATATTCTCTCCTTGTCAATGATTCGCGCCACCTTTAAGCCGGATGGTTCAATTCTGACGCTCAATGCCAGTGTCAATGGCCCTGCAGTCTACCTCGACAATTGGGCGTTCATCGAACTTGCGAAAAAGGACCCATCGCGGCGTAGACGCTTTATTGATGTCGTTCGGTCAGGCGCTGAAGTCTTGTTCTCAGTCACGAACGCAGCCGAGTTGTCAGGACCGAAAGGCCACTCCGCAGAGGCCATAAAGGCATTCCTCGACGAGATTGGTCCGCACTGGTTTCCTGTGAGACTCGATGTTACAGAGGCTATCAAGCACGAAACAAAAGGCGAGGACCGCGGAGCAGTCTGCATCGACGAGCATTTTTTTAAGTCCTATATCGCCGACCGAATGAGAAGCTGTCCGGCAGGCTCTGGCAAAGTAATCAGCCTCGCAGACGAATTCTTTTCTCTGGCTTCGATACTCGACCGGGTCGGACCCCAGTGGAAATCGATCCAGGAAGGCTCGGCAGACTTCGACAAGATGTTGAAGAACAAAATGAGCGTGGTTCGCGGCAAGTGCAAACGGGACCCGTCTTTGCTGGATGCGAAATTTCCACAGATTCCGTTTGACCCAGCGCACCCAGCCTATTTTGTGTACTACGGCCTTTTGCGCATTATGGCCATCGAAGCCAATTCCTTGACGAAGGGAGATGGGTTGGACTTCTGCCATGCTGTGATGGGCTGTGCATTCGCGAACTTCACAACGCTCGACACGACTTGGAAGCGTCGAATAGCCAGTCTTCCGAAACCGAACTGGCTTGCCTGCGTTTACTCTCGTTCAGAGTTGGACCGAATGGTGTCTGACATTGAGTTTGCCATCGCAAAACCAGACCGACGCAGCTATTTGGTACTAAACGGTTCGATTCGCAAAAAATTGACCGGCACCGAAGCCCCTTGCCGAATCAACGAGCTGTCCTTTTGAGCTCCGGAAGTTACCTGGTCCGTTGCACTTCTCGCGCGGGGATTAGGTCTTTTTCTTGCCGGGTGCCGCATCCCTGCGGTTTTCAGGGTGCGGGTTTTGACTTCAACTCCGAGTTCTTGGTCCTTCCAATTCGCAACCGTTGAACGGCTTTCCGCAGCCGCTCTCCTCCTGCCAAAATACGAAAAGGATAAGAGGATCGAGCGGACTTACGCAGGCGGGTGGCCGCGCCTCGGACGAGGGGGACAGAAAACGAAAAGCAGGTCCCGATTTCTGCCTTCAGCTTTATGACTAATGTTGATACAATGTTTCTACATGGAGGCGATGACCGCCTATGAAAGCCGTCGTCAAGAAATGGGGTAACAGCGCCTCGGT